>FSSH01000512.1_pt3 | contig 35732 bp, 35 predicted proteins | sample 1166101 | NCBI WGS metagenome assembly FSSH01 (sample SAMEA32972668, study PRJEB13176) | freshwater metagenome | biome: Drinking water system; feature: Biomass in drinking water that filtered by 0.45 um membrane; material: drinking water | place: USA | collected 2012-12-20 | depth 0 m
CCGTAGATCTCGCCCATGCGCTCGGGCTCGGCGGTCTCGAGTTCCTGGTTGAGGGCCTCGCGCTCGATATCGGCGGCCAGGATCGTGTCGATCAGGCTCACGGGCGTTGCCGGGTGCTCCTGGTCGACCGAGGCGATCCGGGCGGTCTTCGGCAGAGACACCAAGCCGCTATCGGGCTGGAACTCGCCGAGGATGATCTTGAACAGGGNNCGTCGACTTCCCGACTCCATTACGGCCGACGAGGCCGACCTTGGTTCCGGGCGGCACGGTGACGCTCGCCCGGTCGAAGAAGCGGCGGCCCCAGGCGTTGAAGGTGAGGTCTTCGATCTGGAGCATGCCGGGCCAATCGCGAACGGTCTCGCGGATCGATAGACCCACGCTGATCACTCGTCGTATCGCAGTGCAGCATGAAGCGCGAGGGACGGATGCGCAGGCCGGCTCAGCGTGCGGCGACGATTGCCTTCACGAGCGGCGCGGTCGGCACGTTTTTGAACCAGAAGGCACCACTGCGTCCCTTCTCGTATCCGTCCTGGTAGAGGCTGCGCATATAGCCGGTGTCGAAGCCCCTGGCCGCGTTGGCGTTGGGAGCGCTCTCGTCGATATATGTGAGATTGAAGCCGATCCCGTTGCTGCGGGTGAAGGCGTAGGTCGATGCCAATGTCGCCCGGCTACGGGCGCGGCTCGCGGTCGTGAAGGACCGCTCGACGATCGAGAGCGTGTTGTTCTGCGCCGGATCGAATTCCGGCTCCAGGCGGCCGTTGATGATGACGTAGATGTCGGATTTGCTGCTGACGCGCAGGCGCCCATCGCGCAGCAGGAATGATTGCGGCAGCGTGAACACCGGCGTCACCACAGACCCGTCGACGTGCATCTCCTGGAAAGCACGCCCCTCGGCCTGCACCTCGAGGAATTGCGGCGGGAAAACCGCCGGGATGCTGGCCGAGGCCGTCAGCACGTCTGAGAACAGGGAGACCGCGTTCGGGCTGTTGCTCGCGGCGATCGCACCCATGTTCCAGATGACGGCGCGCTGCGAATCGAGGTTGGTCGTCACCACGAGGAGCCTGCGGCCCTTGGCGTGCTCCGCCGCGATGGCAGTGAGGAGATCGGGCGTGACGTAGCGGCCCACGAGCTCGCGCAGGCGCCCGTCGCCGAACAGCCCCGAGCCGAACAGCACGTTGGCGACGCTCGGCGACTGCACCAGCGTCGAGGCGACGCCGCTCGTGTAGAAATCGGTGAGATAGGAATCGTAACCCGAACCCAGGAAGGCGAAGGGCGCGATCAGGGCGCCGGTGCTCACCCCCGAGACAAGGGAGAATTCGGGCCGCTTGCCCGAGGCGGTCCAGCCGTTGAGGATGCCTGCGCCGAAGGCGCCGTCGCCGCCGCCGCCGGACAGGGCGAGATAGGCGAAGGGTTTGCGCTGTGCCTCGGGGCGCGCCACCATCTCGGTAAAGGTCTTCTCGGAGGCGTCGGCGAAGGCACGGACGCTGAGATCCATCCCCGGCACCGACGCGGCTGCGGCCTCGCTGGCCGTGTATGAGACGCGAGGGGTAGAACCGCAGGCGCCGAGATGGGCGGCGAGGGCGATGACGATAGTGGCACGGAGCCACTTGGAGCGGGCAAACATGGTCATTCTCAAGCCCTGAACCCCGTTCGTGCCAGCCCGCCGCTACGCGGAGACCGCAAGCTGAAACGGCTCAGCTTCGGCGAGAACGAGCTTGACCATACCATCGTTCCCACCGCCGCCCAATAATCCGGGCCGCTCGGCAAACCGAGGTGTCGCATCGCACTTGTGCCGCCGTGAGACCTTTCAGAACCTGTGCCTCGACCGTCAATCGACGATCATCCCAGACGCCGCGAGCAGATCGGGGATCATGGCCCTGACCTTGAAGAAGCCACGGGTCGAGTGCGGCCAGACCCGCTCGTCCCACGGCCTGCGGATGCGCAGGCAGGGCGGCAGTGCCTCGGCGGAGGGACCGACCGGCGCCCAAGGTGCGACGACCTGATATTCGCCCGCCCATCCCGGCGCGACCGGTAGTGCCTTGCAGCCGAAGTAGACCGAAGCCCGGTTCAGGGCGTCCGCCATCGCGCTCTCGTCGGCCTGGCGCACGCGGTCCACCGCTCCATCCGCATGGGCGACGAGACCACCGACGCGGACCACGCAGGCACCATCGAGGGGCAGGCTCTCGGGGAGGAGGTCATCGAGATGGATAAGCAGGGCGATGTCGCCGCGGGGAAGCGCGTCGGCGGATGGCAGCTTCGCCGCCGGGGCAGGCTCCCGCTCGTCCAGGGCCTCGGGCGCCTCGTCGAGGCCCTGCGGGTCGTAACGTCCGTCGGTGTAGCGGCGGATGTTCTCGGCGCGGGCGACGTAGTGCTTGCCGCGGGTATGGAGGCCGCCGACCCAGCGCCAGGACAGGGTGTTGCTCGCGGGGTCGCCGTCGAGGAGGTGAGCCAGGAAGAACTCGGCCCCGAGCGCCCAGGGTAGGCGCAGGGTGAAGATCCAGATCGAGGCGAACCACATCCGGGCATGATTGTGGAGCCAGCCGGTCTCGACGAGATTCCGCGCCCAGTCGTCGAAGCCGTCGATGCCGGTCTGTCCGGACACGGCCTTCTCGTAGGTCCGGCGCAGGCCGGATTCTCGCTCGAGACGGGCGTGACCCTCGGCAACGCGGGCTCGGTAATCGTTCCAGATCCCGGGTCTCGTCTCGAGATAACCCTTGAAGTAGCTGCGCCAGACGACCTCCTGCACGAAGCGCTCGACGGCCCCCGGCCCATGCGCGTGGATCGAGGCGGCGATCACCTCCTCCTCCGTCAGCAGGCGCCGGCGCAGGTAGGGCGAGAGCGCCGACGTGGTCGGCTCGGCATCCAGACCGCGATCGGTGTTGCGCTGCCCGGCATAGGCCCGGCCCATGCGCGGCACGAAGCGGCCCAGCCGGTCGAGGCCCGCGTCGCGGGTGAGGATGTTGTCCATGGGGCCGAGATAGGGCGGGACAGCCCCGGTGGTCATCTCGGGCAGACCGACGCAGGCCTCAGCGGTAGCCCGCAGCCTGCAGGTCGAACAACTCGGCGTAGCGGCCGCCGAGGGCCTGCAGCTCGGCATGCGTGCCGGCTTCGAGCACGCGCCCGCCCTCCAGAACGAGGATGCGGTCGGCCATGCGGACGGTGGAGAAGCGGTGCGAGATGATGAGCGCCGTGCGGCCGCGGCTGAGATCGCGGAAACGCTGGAACACCTCGAACTCGGCGCGGGCGTCGAGGGCGGCGGTGGGCTCGTCGAGGACGAGGATCTCGGCCTCGCGCATGTAGGCGCGGCTGAGGGCGATCTTCTGCCACTCGCCGCCGGACAGGTCGACGCCGTCCTCGAAGCGCTTGCCGAGCGGCTGGTCGTAGCCCTTCGGCAGCTTCTCGATGACCCTGTCGGCGAGGCTGCGCCCGGCCGCCGCGGCGATGCGCGGGGCCTCGTCCCGGGCCTCGATCCGGCCGACCGCGACATTCTCCGAGGCGGTGAAGTTGAACCGAACGAAATCCTGGAAGATGACCCCGATCCGCCCGCGCAGGGCGTCGAGGTCGTAGGCGGAGAGCTCGCGCCCGTCGAGGAGGATTCGGCCCTCGGTGGGGTCGTAGAGCCGGGTCAGGAGCTTGACGATGGTGGTCTTGCCCGCGCCGTTCTCGCCGACCAAGGCGAGGACCTCGCCGGCATCGAGGTGGAAGCTGAGGTTGCGCACCGCCCAGGTCTCGGTCCCGGGATAACGGAACCCGACATCCTCGAACACGACCCCTTGGACCATCGGCGCCGGGAAGGGAGCGGGATCGGCCGGCGAACGGATGCTCGGGACCACGGCGAAGAACGAGAACAGGTCGTCGAGGTACTGAGCCTGCGAGGCGATCTGCGAGAAGCCCAGCAGCAGACCCTCGATGAGGCTGCGCAGGCGCTGGAACGATCCGGCCAGGAAGGCGAGGTCGCCGATCGAGAACGAGCCTGCGACCGTGCGCCAGACGATGGTGGCGTAAGCGGCGTAATAGGCCAGCGTTCCGAGCGCCGCGAAGGCACCGCCCCAGGCGGCGCGGCGAATCGCCAGCGCCCGGTTGTCGGCCACGAGCTTGATCGCGAGGGCCCCGTAGCGTCCGGCGATGTAGTCGTTGAGGCCGAAGAGCTTGACCTCTTTCGCCGCCTCCACGCTGGCGCCGAGATAGCGCAGGTAGTCGATCTGGCGTCGCTCCGGCGTGCGGGTCCAGGCGAGGCGGTAGCCCTGTCGATTGAAATAGGTCTCGTTGAAGAAGGCGGGGACGAGGGCGATCGCCAGGAGCAGGATCAGCCAGGGGGCGAAGGCGAGGAGCCCGAGGGCGAAGGAGGCCAGGGTGATCAGGTCCTGTAACTGCCCGAAGACCTGGGAGAGCAGGCTCGACCGGCCGGTGACCTGGCGCCGCGCGCGCTCGAGGCGATCCTGCTGGGTGCTGTCCTCGAACTGTTCGAGATCGAGTTCGGCGGCGTGCCGCATCAGCCGCAAGGTCGCGGCGTTGCCGTAGAGGTCGGCGACGAGGCCGTCGACCAGGGTGCTGAGACGCCCGAGGAGATCCGACAGCACGGCGAGACCGAACTCGATGCCGACCAGCGTGACGAGCGCCCGGCGATGCGGATCGGTGAACCAGGCCTCCCAACTTTCCGGAAGCGGGCGGCCTTGCTCGGCGACGATGGCATCGAGGATGAGCTTGGCTACATAAAGGGCGAGCACCGGCAGACAGGCGCGTACCAGGCGCAGAACTAGGCTCGCGACCAGCAGGCGCGGGCTCGCGGCGTAGACGAGTGCGAACAGGGCGGGCAGGTGGCGAAGGTTGCCGACGCGCTCGGCCGCGGCACGGCGCAGCGTGGCCGCGTCAAGGAAAGAGAGCAGGCGCATTGGCGCGACCATGACGCGAGCCTCGGCGCCCGTCGATCCCGCTCACTCACGCATCCGTGTCGCAGGGCGTGCGAACGCTGCCCGAAACCGTGGTGGATGGCAGGGCCGCGATGCTCCGCCCCGCCAATACCTATGGTAGCGTCCCGCCGCTTAATTTGCGTGAAATGGAAACGATGCTCAGCGGTTCAGCCCTGATCAGGGTCGCCATCCTCGTTGTCGTGGCGGCCATGCTCGCGGCGCTGGTTCAGATATTCTGGCCTTCCTCCCGGATCGACTCGGAGGCCGAAGTCACTGCGGCGTCTCCGCCGGCGGTCTCGAGTGCCGCTCCGCCACTCCAGGACGCTCCGCGGCCTACCGCCTCGCCGCAGGCAGCTCCCTTGCCCCCGTCGCAGTTGCCTCCTCCTGTTTCCGCGCCAGCCCTATCTCCGGCACCACCCGTGGAGCGAGCCCCGCCAGCCGTCGAGGCTCCTCCGCCCGACCCTGCAGCTCTACCGTCGCGCCAGGGAGGCGCCAGCGTATCGGCTGATGCTTCGCCGCCGCCGGCGCTGTCTGTCGTCGACCTCAACACCGCGTCACTCGAAGAGCTCAACGGACTTCAGGGGGGAGGTGCCATCGGCAAGGCGATCATCCGGGCGCGTCCCTACAGCTCGGTCGACCAGTTGCTCTCGAAGCGGGTGCTCAGCAAAGGCACGTATCAGCGCATCAAGGACCAGGTGACGGTGCGCTGAGGTGTAGCGTCCGGCGAGCGGTGATCTTACACTCGTCGCCGATCACACCCGTCTTTCGCCTGGCTCACGAGGACCGACCATGCTGACCCAAACCCGCAACGCCATCCTGCGTGAGGACCTGGGCGTCGAGGAGACCACGGATTCCGATCACGTCGTGCGTTGGGACGGCGAGCGGCTCTACGTCGAGCATGACATCTACCACAATGGCCAGCTCGTTCACCGCAAGTACCGCAAGACGATCACCGAGCCGGTGGCCAGGGCGCTGCAGGCGCTGATCAACCGGGTGCAGCAATAGACCAAAGCTGCAAGCCAGCTCCGTCAGCGATCCTCGGCGATCCGCCGAGATCGCCATCGATCTCAGAATACCGACGGCACGAACATCTCGGGCGGCACCGGGTGCCGGGCGTAATCGTCATGCCGGACACGCTCGGGCAGCTCCACCGCCGCATGGGACACGTCGCCGTAGGGGATTTGCGCGAGCAGATGCGCGATGCAGTTCAGCCGCGCACGCTTCTTGTCCACCGCCTCGACCACCCACCAGGGCGCCTCGGGAATATGCGTGCGCTCCAGCATGATCTCCTTGGCCTTGGTGTAATCCTCCCACAGGCGGCGCGACTGCACGTCCATCGGCGAGAGCTTCCACTGCTTGAGCGGATCGTTGATGCGCATGTTGAAGCGTAACTGCTGCTCCTCGTCGGTGATCGAGAACCAGTACTTGATCACGATGATGCCTGAGCGCACCAGCATTCGCTCGAACTCGGGCGCCGACTGGAAGAACTCCTCATACTGCTCCTGGGTGCAGAACCCCATCACGCGCTCGACTCCGGCACGGTTGTACCAGGAGCGATCGAACAGCACGATCTCGCCGGCCGCCGGCAGGTGAGCGACGTAGCGTTGGAAGTACCATTGGGTGCGCTCGCGCTCGTTCGGCGCCGGCAGGGCCGCGACCCGGCAGACGCGCGGATTGAGGCGCTGGGTGATGCGCTTGATCGCGCCACCCTTGCCGGCGGAATCGCGACCCTCGAACACCACGACGACGCGCAGCTTCTGCGCCTGCACCCAGTCCTGAAGCCGCACCAGTTCGTGCTGGAGCCGGAATAGCTCGCGGAAGTAGATCCTGCGGTCGAGGGTCGGAGCGCGGGTATGGCTCTTGAGCCCGGCAGCCAGTTGTTCGAGGCGTTCCTCCTCGAATTCGAGTTCGAGCTCCTCGTCGAAATCGTCCGTCACTTCCCGACGAACCGCCTCGATATTCGCGGCCCTTGCCGCATCCGCGCTGTCACTCATCTCGCTCGCTCCGCTTCGTCGTTGCCGGTGTAGAGCATGGCTTTGTGACAGTTGGGCGAAGACCGTGTGAGCGCCATGCAGGCCGGGTGGATCTTTCGATGGGCGGCGGCTCGGCCCTCAGGGTCCCGTCTTGCGGCAACCGGAAAGCGAGCCGTCATCAGATTGTCGTGTGCCCTCGGCACCGCATGGGCGAACGCGGCCCTGTCCGGCCGATCGGAAAACTCCGATGCTCCATCTTCTCACTGATCCGGCCATCTTCCCGGGTCTTCTCTTCGCGACCCGCTTCGAGGCCGATGGGACCAGCCGGCCGATCGAGGCCGAGATCGACGAGCTTCGCGCTCCGACCGATGGCGGCTTCCTCTGGCTTCATCTCGACCTCGTCGATGCCCGGATCGAAGGCCCTATCGCGCAGGGACGGCTGGGCCCTGCCCCCCTTGCCTCGGCGACCTTCAGCCGGGACGAGCACCAGCGCGTCGTGGTCGACGGGCCATGGATCGGCCTCGTCCTCTGCGACCGGGAGCGGGCCTTCGACGGGACCGTGGCCGCCTTGCCGACGAGCCGCCTCCATTGCCTCATCGGGCCGGAGATCGTCATCACCGGGCGCCGCCGTGCCTCGGCCGGCGCCGAAGCGGTCCGCGACGCGGTTCTCGCCGGCAGGCGCGTCGCCTCGCCTGCTCATCTGGTCGAACTCTGCGTCGATGGCGTGATTCACGCGGCGCACCTGGCAACGGTGACCTGCTCGGATTCTATCGATGGGATCGAGGACAGGCTGCTCGACGGCGAAGGACGCGCCGATGCGGGAGCGCTGGCGCCCCTGCGGCGCAAGGCGGTGCGGCTGCAAAGGCAGCTCTCCGGCCTTCACGCCGTCGTCCATCGGCTGGAGACGGAACTCGACGAGCCGGAGGAGTGCCCCGAGACGGTGAAGGCCATGGCGGCTCGGGTCGTGCAGCGCCTCGACGCTCTCCATCGAGACATGCAGCTCCTGTCCGAGCGCAGCCGCCTGCTGCAGGACGAGATCGCCGCGCGCACGGCCGCCGAGACCAACCGGCAGCTCTTCACATTGTCGATCCTGACGGCGCTGCTCCTGCCGCCGACGCTGGTGACCGGCGTCTTCGGCATGAACACCAAGGGGCTGTTCCTCGCCGATTTCGAGAATGGTTCGACCATCGCCCTCGGGATCGGCGCGCTCGCGGCCTTCGCGGTCTACCTGATCATCCGGCGACTCGGCATCGTGCGCCCGCGCGGTTGATCGAGCGGGGCAATGCGCCCATGACCGCGCGGCAACTGTCATCGAACCGTCAGACATCGCGGTAACGGTACGCGATCCCTCCAAGGAGCCGACACCCGCATGGACTTCTTCCGCCGCTTCACCGTGCTGATGTGCGCCCCGAACTTCGATCCGGACGACCTGGAAGGCGTGCGCGTCCAGCAGATCATCGGCTCCGTGGAGAAGCTCGGCTTCGAGGTGGTCCGCGCCCGGCGCGTCGAGGACGCCGCCATCGCGGTCCAGACCGATGCCGCCATCGGCTGCATGGTGGTGGATTGGGGCAAGCGTGGCCTGGACGGGAAGGCGGCGGCGCTGATCAACCTGATGAGGAAGCGCGGGCTCGAAATGCCCATTGTCATCATGGTCCGCCGCAAGCGCCTGGAGGACATCCCGGTCGAGGTGCTCGACTTCATCGACGGCTACATCTTCCTCGCGGAAGAGACCCCCGACTACATCGCCCGCGGCCTCGTCAGCCGGGTCAAGCAATATGCCGAGACCCTGAAGACGCCGTTCTTCGGGGCGCTCGTCGACTATGCCGAGCAGGGGAACCAGCTCTGGACCTGCCCAGGCCATAACGGCGGCATCTTCTACAACCGCTCGCCGATCGGCCGGATCTTCGTCGAGCATCTCGGCGAGGCGGTGTTCCGCGACGACCTCGACAACTCGGTGCTCGATCTCGGCGACCTCCTCGTCCACGAGGGCCCGGCCCTCAAGGCGCAGAAGGAGGCGGCGGTCATCTTCGGGGCGGAGAAGACCTATTTCGTCCTCAACGGCACCTCGGCCTCGAACAAGATCGTGCTCTCGGCCCTGGTCGCCGAGGGCGACCTCGTCCTGTTCGACCGCAACAATCACAAGGCGGCGCATCACGGCGCGCTGTTCCTCGGCGGCGCCGTCCCGGTCTTCCTGGAGACCGACCGCAACTGCTTCGGCCTGATCGGGCCGATGTATCATGAGGCCCTCGATGAGGCCGCGATCCGCGAGAAGATCCGCACCAATCCGCTTGTGAAGGACAAGGATGCCTGGAAGCGCGAGCGCCCGTTCCGGGTCGCCGTGATCGAGCAATGCACCTATGACGGGACGATCTACAACGCCGAGATGATCATCGCGAAGATCGGGCATCTTTGCGACTACATCCTGTTCGACGAGGCCTGGGCGGGCTTCATGAAGTTCCACCCGCTCTTTGCCGGCCGCTTCGCCATGGGGCTGAAGAACCTCGACGAGACCTCGCCGGGCATCATCGCGACGCAATCGACCCACAAGCAGCTCGCGAGCTTCTCACAGGCCTCCCAGATCCACACCAAGGACAGCCATATCCGCGGCCAGACGCGGCGGATCGAGCATAGGCGCTTCAACGAGACCTTCCTCGTCCACGCCTCGACCTCGCCGTTCTATCCCCTCTTCGCGTCCCTCGACGTCGGCGCGCAGATGATGAAGGGCCGTTCAGGGGTGGTGCTCTGGGACGACACGATCCGGCTCGGGATCGAGTGGCGCAAGAAGGTCCGGGCCATCCGCCGCGAATTCGAGGAGAAGGAGGGCGATCCGCTCCGGCGCTGGTTCTTCGACCCCTTCGTGCCGGACACGGTCAAGGGACCGGAGGGCAAGGTTCCGTGGGAGAGCCTGACGACGGACGAGCTCGCAAGCGACCCGAAGTACTGGGAGCTGACACCGGGCGCGTCCTGGCACGGCTTCACCCATGTGGCGCCGAACTACGCCATGACCGACCCCAACAAGCTCACCGTGCTGACGCCGGGGTTCGACCGGCGCACCGGCGAATATGCCGAGCACGGCGTGCCCGCGCCCATCGTCGCGCAATACCTGCGCGAGAACCGCATCGTCCCGGAGAAGAACGACCTCAACTCTCTGCTCTTCCTCCTGACACCGGGGGTCGAATCGTCCAAGGCCGGCACGCTGATCTCGGGCCTCGTCGCCTTCAAGCGCCTGCACGACGACAACGTGCCTCTCGAAGACGCGATGCCGGAATTCGTCCGGCGCCGGCCCAACCGCTACAAGGGCGTGCGCCTGCGCGACCTCTGCGCCGACTTCCACGCCTTCCACCGCGAGCACGGCACCAGCACTCTCCAACGCAAGCAGTTCGAGCCGGGGCACCTGCCGGAAATGGTGATGACCCCGAAGGAAGCGGTGCAGCAGCTCACCCGCAACAACGTCGATTACGTGCCGATCGCGGAGGCCGAAGGGCGCGTGGCGACGACCTTGCTTCTGGTCTATCCGCCGGGCATCGGCACGGTGCTGCCAGGCGAGCGCCTCGACGAGCGGGCCAAACCCATGCTGGACTACTTCAAGATGTTCGAACGCTCTGCCAACCTGTTCCCAGGCTTCGAGGCCGAGATCCAGGGCGTATTCCGCGATGTCGAAGCCGACGGCCGCATCCGATTCTACACCTACGTCATGCGCGAGGGCCGTTGACGATGGCGCAGGGCCTGCCGGCCGCTCCGGAGCACGACATCGTCATCCGGCCGTCGTCGGATGCCGACGTGCCGGCGATGGTGGCGATCTACGCTCATCACATCCGCCGCGGCGTCGGGGACGTGGCGGACGACGATGCCGGTGCGCTCCATCCCGACGATCTCAAGCGGCGCCGGAAGGCCATGCGCAAGAAGCGCCTGCCGCACCTCGTCGCCGACCGCGACGGAGTCGTTGCCGGTTATGCCTATGCGGTGCCGTTCCGCAAGCGCCCGGCCTATCGCTACACCCTCAAGCACTCGATCTACGTCCACCACCAGCACCTCCATGCCGGGATCGGGCGGCGGCTGCTCCCGGCCCTGATCGAGGCCTGCGCCGCGGGCGGCTACCGCCAGATGATCGGCTATATCGACGCGCAGAACGAGGCGTCCCTGCGCCTCCACGAGGCTTGCGGCTTCGCCCGGGTCGGGCTCCTGCCGGCGGTCGGCTACAAGTATGGGCGCTGGAGCGACAGCGTCATGGTCCAATGCGCCCTCGGAACAGGCTCAGGCGACCAACCGGCGACGTGGGGCCGTCCGGTGGAGGCGATCGTCGCGGACCACGACTGGAGCGGGACGTGACGGAGACACGGCGTTCCTGATAGATCCAGGCCGTATTCAGGAGACGGCATGAGCGCGACCGACGAACTGCTTTACGAGGCCGACGCCGCTGGGATCGCCCGCATCACCCTGAACCGGCCGCAGGCGCGCAACGCCCTGACCTTCGCGATGTATCAGGGGTTGATCGACCGCTGTGCGGCGATCGAGGCCGATGCCTTGGTCAAGGTCCTCGTCATCGCGGGCGCCGGCGACAAGGCCTTCGCGGCCGGAACCGACATCGCGCAGTTCCGCGATTTTTCCTCGGCGCAGGATGCGATTGAGTACGAGCGCTTCATGGACCGGGTGATGAATGCGCTCGAACGCCTGCGAGTGCCGGTCATCGCGGCGGTGGCGGGTGCCTGTACCGGCGGCGGCGCGGCGATCGCGGCGGCCTGCGACCTGCGCATTGCCACGGAGGACGCGAAATTCGGCTTCCCGATCGCCCGGACCCTCGGCAACTGCCTCTCGCTCGTCAACCTCAAGCGGCTCTCGGACCTCATCGGCCCCGCCCGCGTCAAGGACATGATCTTTACCGCCCGCCTCGTCGGCGCGCGGGAGGCGCTCGCCATCGGGCTCGTCGGCGAGGTCGTGCCGGATGCCGTAGCGCTCACGACCCGGGCCACCGAGCTCGCCGCCCTCGTCGCCGGCCATGCGCCGCTGACCCTCCGGGCCACCAAGGAAGGTCTTCGCCGCCTTCAGGCCATGGACGAAACAGAGGGCGAGCGCCCCGGCGATGATCTCATCCGCCTCTGCTATACCAGCGCCGACTTTCGCGAGGGGATGGAAGCGTTCCTCGGCAAGCGGGCGCCGCATTGGACGGGGCAGTAATCTAGAACCGTTACGCGACAGCGCGGCCGGAAGCGATCATCACGGCGCGAAAGCGTAGCTGCGCTATATCTTTCACCCATCAAGACTTATCGTCCGGCCGCTTCTAGCGATTCGGTGCGGGGTGCTGTGTCATGACGCGTGTCGGTTGGGGATTTCTGGCCCTCCTTGTCGGGTTGTGGCCGGCCATTGTTGCAGCCGATGCCACCGAGCCGACCAAGGACATCCCCGGGGTCAAGGACAGCCCTGTGCTGAAGCGCTACGAGGGCGCCTACATCGTCGGTTACGAGAAGTCCGCCTACACGGACTTCAAGGTGCCGCTGTCGAAGCTGGAGCAAACCGATCAGCGCGACGTGACGAACAACCGCCTCTACGTGCCAAAGCAGCAGCAGGAGCTCGAAGGCGCCCTGACCCGGCTCGTCTATCTCATCCCCGCCGGCCGCTCGCCCTTCGAGGTGCTGCGCAACTACCAGGATGAGATCGAGGCCGGCGGCGGCTCGGTCCTCTACTCGTGCAAGGCCGAAGGCTGCGGCGGCGACCACACCCGGTCCTCTTCCGGCGGCGGAAGCTCCTCCAGCCTGATGATGTATTTCTTTCGTGCCGCCGACGTGAAGGACCCGGCTTTCTCGAATGGGGCTTGCGCGGTCACCAGCACGATCAGCGATCAGCGCTACATGACCGCCAAGCGGCCCGATCCGGACGGGGACACCTGGCTCACGGTCCAGGCCTTCCGGGTCGACGGAGGGCCCTATTGTAAGGCCTTCACCGGTCGCACCGTCGCCGTCGTGCACCTGCTCGAACCGAAGGCGCGCGAGCGCAAGATGACCACCGTCAAGGCCGACGAAATGGCCAAAAGCATCGGCGCCACCGGCAAGGTCGCCCTCTACGGCATTCTGTTCGACACGGCCAAGACCGACGTGAAGCCGGAATCCGCCCCGACCCTCCAGGAGATCGCCGGCCTGATGAAGGCCGATTCCAAGCTCGCCGTCATCGTGGTCGGGCATACCGACAACCAGGGCGGCTACGATTACAACGTCGACCTCTCGAAGCGCCGCTCGGACGCGGTGATCAAGGCGCTCTCGGGCAGCTACGGCATCGACGCCAAGCGCCTCAAGGCCGCCGGGATCGGCATGGTCGCGCCGACGGCCAGCAACGACGACGAGGCCGGCCGCGCCAAGAACCGGCGCGTCGAACTGGTCAAGCTGAACTGACGCGATGCGCCTCGCCCTCGCAGCTGTCGTCGTCGTGCTCGGAAGTCTGGGGGCTCCTGCACAGACGCTGCCCGATCATGCCCGCGACAGCCTCGGCGAGTGGCTCGCGGCGCCTGAAGACGGCAAGCCGGGCTGTCGGCTGAAGCTGACGAGTGAGCGGACCATCGGCGGCTGGTCGGCCGTGCCCGCGCCGGACTGCTCCGCGCGGCTGCCGAAGCTCGCCGAGGCCTCCGCCTGGGACTACGAAGGCGGCATTCGCCTGTTCGACGCGACGCGCCGGAAGGTCGCGACGTTCGAAGAGGACGAGACGACCCTGCTGAAAACTCGCGTGACCGACGTCCCCGCAATCCTGCTGGTGCGCGCCAAGGCCGGCATCGACCGGGCACCGTCCGCGGCGCAAGTTGCGGGCCTCTGGACGATGCGTCGGCCGGGCGGGACACCGCTTTGCGCGGTCACCCTTGGCACCGAGAAACAGGTGGGCGAAGGCGGCACCGTTCTGGCGGCCGCCCCATGCGACGCGGCTGTGGCGAAGCTGAAGCTGTCGCGCTGGCAGATCGAGGATTTCGCCCTGATGCTCTATGGCGGCGGCGACTCTTCGCTGCGGTTCGAGCCTGGCCCCGAGGGCTTCGTGAAGGCCGAGGCTGGGCGTCCGCTCGAGATGGTGCGGGCGTCCCCTAAGGGAGACAGGCAATGAAATGGGTCGTCATCGGCGCCGTCGCCCTCATCGCGGTCTGGCTGGTCTTCACCTATAACGGCCTCGTCGCGCTCAAGGCGCGGGTCGCGCAAGCCTTCGGCGACGTCGACGTGCAACTCAAGCAGCGCCGCGACCTCATCCCCAACCTCGTCGAGACCGTGAAGGGTTATGCCGGGCACGAGCGCGGCACCTTGGAGGCGGTCGTGCGCGCGCGCAACGAGGCGGCCACGGCCCGCGGCCCCGGCGCGCAGGCCGAGAGCGAAGCGGCTTTGCAGAGCGCGCTCGGTCGTCTCCTCGCCCTCAGCGAGGCCTATCCGGACCTGAAGGCCAACACCAACTTCCAAAGCCTTCAGGACGAGCTTTCGGAGGTCGAGAACCGCCTCGCGGCCGCTCGGCGCTTCTTCAACAACGCGGTCGCCGAGTACAATGCGGCGATCGCCGCGATCCCGGCCATCCTGTTCGCCCGGCGCCTGGGCTTCCATCCGCAGGCCGGCTTCGATCTCAGCGAGACCGAGCGCAAGCTGCTCGACGCCCCGCCCTCGGTCTCGTTCTGATCCGAGGCAACGGGAGGCCGCCCGGTGACCGCCTACGGCCTCTACACCCATATCCGCGCCAACGAGATCCGTTCGCGGGTGCTGGTGGGGATTCTCTTCGCCCTCGTCCTCGTGCTGGCCTTTGGCGCTGCGCTCGTCGTTCGGGCGATGGGTGGAAACCTGCCGGCGGGTAGCCCGCCGGCCTTGTCGATCTACCTCGCCGCCGCAGCCGGCGACCTGATCTGGCTCGGACCCATCGCCTTCGCGGGAGCCTTCCTGTGGCTGTTCGTAGCCTATCACGCCCATCAACGGCTGATCGACGGAGTAACGGGTGCGCGAGCGGTGACGCGAGCCGAGGCACCCGAACTCTATGGCTTGCTGGAGAACCTGTGCATCGCCCGCGGCTTGACCGTTCCGAGGCTGAACGTCGTCGAGGATCAGGCGCTCAACGCCTATGCCACCGGCCTCAACCCGAACCAGTACGCCATCACGGTGACCACCGGGCTGACGCAGGCGCTCAATCCGCGCGAGATGGAGGCCGTGCTCGCCCACGAACTGACCCATATCCGCAACGACGACGTCCGCACCATGATGATCGCCATCCTGATCGCCGGCGTCTTCAGCTTCGCGGGCGAGATGCTCATGCGCGGCAATCTCACGTCGGGCCGCGGACGCGACCGGGGTGGGGCGCTGCCGGCCCTTCTGATCGGCGTCGCGCTGGTGGTCATCGCCTGGGGTGCATCCCGGCTGATCCGTTTCAGCCTGTCGCGGACACGTGAATACGTTGCCGACGCTGGCGCCGTCGAATTGACGAAGGATCCTGATGCGATGATCGGCGCGCTTCTCAAGATCTCCGGCCGGGGCGAACTCGCTCGCGCGCCGTCAGGCGTGATGGAAATGTGCGTCGACAATCCACGCTCGGGGATCGGCGACCTCTTCGCGACTCATCCCTCGATCGACGACCGCATCGCGGCGCTGACGCGCTACGCCGGTGGATCTCCTCCAGAGCGTCGATAGGCGGGGAGCCTTGCGAGAACCACGACATCCGCGCTCGCGGCGAATACTGAGTCTCGCCGCTCTTATTGCGCGACGTTCTGTTTCGTATCAGCCGATCACAGCTTGTATACTTTGCCAACCCGTATGAATAATCAGAATGAAAAAAGGGAGAGCGGCATGAACCGGGGCGGGCGTTTGAGGCAGACGATCGAGGACGAGATCGTCGACGGACGGCTGCCATTGGGGGCGAGGCTCGACGAGACACAACTCGCCGAGCGCTTCGGCGTTTCGCGGACGCCGATCCGCGAGGCACTCCTGCAACTGGCGATGACGGGACTGGTCGAGATCAAGGCGCGCCGCGGGGCCATCGTCAGCGCGCCCGAGCCGCAGGTCCTGATCGCGATGTTCGAGACGATGGCTGAGATCGAGGCGTCCTGCGGTCGATTTGCGGCGCGCCGGCTGATCCCGCAGGACGAGGCCGATCTCAAGGCGTCGCTGGCCGCCTGCGCGGTCCTTGCCGAAGCGAATGACCCGGAGGGCTATTACCAGGAGAATTACGTTTTCCACACGGTGATCTATCGGGCCTGCCGCAACGCATTCCTATGCGAGCAGGCGCGCCTGCTGCATCGGCGTCTGACGCCTTTCCGGCGGCTGCAGCTTCGCGCCCGGAATCGTCTCGGACAATCCTTCGCCGAGCACGAAGCGATCGTCGATGCGGTGATGAAGGGGGACGAAGTTCGCGCCGCCGAGGCCCTGAGACTCCATGTGGTCGTCCAGGGAGACCGGTTCTCGGATCTCGTGGCCAGTCTGAAGACAGACGATCTTGTCGCCTGATGTGGTGTCATCGTGGCTTGGGCCGAGCGGCAAATTCTCGACGTGACGCTAAAGACCGGTTTTCGATTAAGGCGTCTCAGTCCGGGTCGAAAGCGTTGTCGGAATCGACGAAGTTGGCGGCGATGACCGACTTCTTGGCGCGGATGTGCTGGCGCATCAGCGAGGAGAGTGCCTCGCCGTCGCGGGCGCGAAGCAGTTCGATCATGCGCTCGTGCTCGGCCATCGCGGTCGCCCATTGCTCGGGGGATTGATGAGCGGAGTAACGGGAGCATTGGACGCGACCGGACAACCCCACATAGATGTGATTGAGCGTGGCGTTGCGGCTCGCCGCCATGACCGCCTCGTGGATGGCGCGGTTGTGTCTGAAATAGGTATCCTGATCGCCCGTCTTCCAGGCCGAGATCATGGCGGAATGGTCCGCCTCGATATCGGCGACCTCCTCGTCCGAGATGGTGTGGCAGGTGATGGCCGCCGCGGTGGCTTCGAGCCCGGCGATGACCTCGATCATCTCCTCGATTTCCGACAGAGCGAGACTGGCGACGCGGGCGCCGCGATTCGGAAGCAGCTCCAGCAAGCCTTCGGTGGCCAAGATCTTGATCGCTTCCCGCAAGGGCGTGCGCGAGATGCCGAACCGCTCGGTCAACTCCCCTTCGTTCACGCGAGAACGCGGCTGAAGCTCTCCTGAAAGAATAAGCTCGCGCATTCGCTCCACAACCTCGTCATGGAGGTAGCGACGATTAATCGAGAGTGCCGTTTCCATTTTTGCCATCTGTCAACGCACTGAATACAGAACAGAAAACACGATTCCGTCTACGACTCTGTTTAGAGGTGAACCATTTCCGAGTCGAGCCGCCAGTGCATGGCTGAATACGCAGATTGGCCGATGTCCTGCTTTGAACAGCAAAATGGACGAGAGTTACCGAGTGTCAGTTCATTTCCTCGTGCCAAGTACGGCCATCGCGCTCGATGAGAGCGATGGCCGCGGTGGGTCCCCAGCTTCCGGCGGGATAGAGTCGAGGAGACTCGGGCCGGTCTGCCCACGCTTTCAACAGCGAATCAGCCCAGGCCCACGCGACCTCGACCTCGTCTCGACGCATGAACAGTGTCGCGTTGCCGCGCACGACATCCATCAGCAGGCGCTCGTAGGCGTCGGGATAGCGCTGCTTGAACGTCTCCTCGAAGGAGATGTCGAGGTTGGTCGGCCTAAGCCGCATGCCGCCGGGACCAGGGTCCTTGGTCATGACTTCGAGCTTGATGCCTTCCTCGGGCTGGAGGCGGATGACGAGGCGATTCGGCTCGCGCCCGAACGACTCGACGGGGAAGATCGAGAACGGCGAGGCGCGGAACTGCACCACGATCTCGGAGAGCTTCTTGGGCAACCGCTTGCCAGTGCGCAGGTAGAAGGGCACGCCGGCCCAGCGCCAGGATTGGACCTCGAGCTTCAACGCCACGAAGGTCTCGGTCCGGCTCGCTTCGTTTCCGCCGATATCGGTGCGGTAGCCGTCGACCGATTTGCCGTCGATGGCGCCAGCCGCGTACTGGCCGCGGACGGTCACGCTCTGGACATCGTTGGGCGTGATCGGCTTGAGTGCCCGCAGCACCTTGAGCTTCTCGTCGCGCACGGAATTGGCATCCAGGGAAAGCGGGCTCTCCATCGCCATGAGGCAGAGGAGCTGCAGCATGTGGTTCTGCACCATGTCGCGCAGGGCGCCCGAGGTGTCGTAGTAACCGGCCCGACCCTCGACGCCGACGGTCTCGCCGACGGTGATCTGGACATGATCGATGACGTCCGCCGTCCAGAGGCGCTCGAAGATGGTGTTGGCAAAACGCAGCGCGAGGAGGTTCTGCACCGTCTCCTTGCCGAGGTAATGGTCGATTCGGAAGATCTGCTCCTCGGGAAAGACCTCGCCGACCGCATCGTTGATGGCGCGGGCCGATTTGAGGTTCTTGCCGATCGGCTTCTCCAGCACGACACGGGACTTGTCGCCAATGAGCCCATGGGCAGAGAGGTTGCGGCAGATCGAGCCGTAGAGGTCGGGCGAGGTGGCGAGGTAGTAGGGCCGCACCTGGTCCGGGCGCTCGGCGAGCTTGGCGGCGAGATCCTCCCAGCCCTCGTCGCCCGCCCCGTCCACGGCCACGTAGTCGAGATGGTCGAGGAAGGCGCCGAGCTTGTCCTCGCTGACATCGCCGGCCGGCACGAAGCGCTTGATCGCGTCGCGGGCGCGCTCGCGGAACGCCTCGGCGCTCATCTCCGAGCGCGAGGCGCCGATGATCCGGCTGGTCTTAGGGATCTGGCCGTCCTTGAAGCGATAGTACAGGGCGGGCAGGAGCTTGCGGGTGGTCAGGTCGCCGGTGGCACCGAAGACGACGCAATCGAAGGACGCGACGGGGATGATGGTGGCCAAGTTCGGCTCCCGTTTTCTGATGATGTTCGAGGCAGACGGCCCTCGGCCGGTCCCCCACGCGATCGGTTCGGCTTAAACCGGTAGCAAGAGCTTCGCCAGCGGCGCGGCGTGTCGACATCGGAGGCGGGTTGGTCTTCTGGAGCAGAGGTCGGGTGCTCAGGGTTCGGTCGCCGGCGCTGCCTTCGTGCAGATCCTCTTCAGAACGGCCCAGTCTTCGTCCGGGAGGATGCGCCGCCCCGCCGAGCCGGGACTTGCCAGCGCCCTTATGCGCGCGGCTCTTTCGGCTGTGAACGGATGACTGCGCAGGAAGTTCGTCAGATTCCGCTTGCTTCCGTCCTTGGCACCGTCCTTGGCGTCGTCCTTGGCGATCCGCTCGAGCATGGTGGCGAGGGCGAAGGCGTCGCCGCCGGCCGCCTCCATCATCGTCACCGCGTAATCATCCGCCGTCCGCTCGGCATCGCGCGAATAGCCGGCCGAGACCGCGGCCTGCCCGAGGGCGACGATGATCGTCGAGCCGGTGAGGTCGCCGAGCACCAGGCTCAGCAGGAACGACGAGCCCGTGGCCTGGATCAAGGACCGCGTCGGGTCGCGGGCGACCACGTGACCGAACTCGTGGGCGAGGATGGCGGCGAACTCGTCGGCGTTTTGCGCCTGCGCGATGAGATTCGAGAGCACGATCACGCGTCCGCCCGGCAGGGTCAGGGCGTTGGCCATGGCATGCCGGCGCACGGTGAGGCGCAGGTCGGAGGGAAGGCCACGTCCCTGAATCATCCGGGCGACGAGACGATCGAGAACGGCTTGAGCCGGCGCGTCGTTGCAGGCGGGAGGATCGCCGAGAATGTTGACGATCTGTCCGTCGACCGCGGCGCCGAGACGGGATTCGATGGCGTCCGGCACCAGCGGCGCGAGGCGGACTGCCAGGGCGGGCACGCCATAGATGGCGACGAGCAGGACCGACAGTCCGGCGGCCACGGACCAGAGCACGAGACGCCAGCGTCCGCCGGCATCCCTCGCCTCTGGTCGATACAGGTCCGGGCAGAGGACGAAGACGGCACGGGCGAAAACCTCGTCGGTGAACTCGATGCGGGCGGATTCTCCGACGACCGAGAGCCGCATCAGAGGCGGCGGCGTCTCTCCGGCGACGATGTCGGCGAGGTCCCATGCGACGGAGATGTCGCGGCCCACGATCTCGAGGCGATCAGTCAACCGGAGCGTCACGGGATGTGGCCGTGCGGTCAGGCCATCGAAGTAGGTCCCGCTCGCCTGGGAAGCCGCCACCTAGAGCCCGATCTCGATGGCGCCGCCGAGATCGAGGGCGTCGGCCATACCCTCATTGAGACCGCTCGCCTGCGCACGGCTCGACGCGAGGACGGCGTCGAGCCCATCCGCATCGTCGATCACCGTGGTCGTCGCGACCGCCTCCCAAAGCCGAGCCTGGATCAAGCGCACATGGAGGACTGCTACCAGCAGAGCGCCGCCGAGATAAAGGACGATCGTGCCCAGAGCGATGGCGATGTGCATTCCCGATTGCGAACCCGCGAGGTGGAGGCCTCCGCCCAATAAGACCGCGATCACCAGAATGAGGAGCACGAAGCCGATCAGCGAGAGGAAATACACGAGGTAGGGCCAGTAGAACTGGCCGGCCCGCAGCGTCGAGGCGAGCCGTGCCGGGCCGAGGCTCGCCGCATTCATGAAGGCTTTTGTCTCCCTCGCCCGATAGAACGGGATCAGCAGGACGCCGGCAACGGTGCCGAAGCCGAGGGCGCCGACGACCGAAAACCCGATCGCCGTTTTGGTCACGGAGTCGTAGGCGGGGTTCAGGATCGTGCGGCTGCCACGTTCGACGAGGAGATCCTCCGGGATCGCGAAACCCAGGCCCGCGAACGCGACGGCGAGAGACAGGATCACCGGCAGGAGGGCCACGCTGTAGAACAGGAGCCAGGGCCCGAGGATCGAGCGGCCTGTCGCCGTCGAGCTCATCCGGCTCGATCCGACCAGGGTGTGATCGATGCGGTACCGCTCGAGGGACGCGCGCATGAACGGGAAGGCAAGGCCGAAGGTCAGGAGAGTCAGGAGCCACCAGCCCGCCGCCATCAGCGCGTAGGCGATCCCGGAGCCGTCCTGTCCCAGACGGATGCCGCGCCAGAAGGTGCGCGAGGCACGGTAGCGCCGTCCGCGATAGAGGGCGAACTGGCCGAGGACGAACAGGATCGGAAACGAGAGCGCGCCGGCGAACGGCGCCAGGGCGGGCACCGAGATGGAGGCGACGAAGATCGCGATGTAGAGCGGGATCAGGATCGCGAGGGCGACGAGAAAGCCGAGGAAGAGCTCCTTGCCGCGACCCGTATATTCGGCAGGACTTCCGTCGATGAGGGTGCGGCTCCAGAAGAAGCGCCTCAGCTCGGTAATGTACCAGAACCGGTAGATCCCGAACGTGATGAGAGAGAGGAGAAAGCCGCGCACCGCGATGCCGGTGAGACCGGGTGCCTTGCGATCGAAGGCGATGAGGCCCGTTCGCCCTGCCCTACCGTGCATCCCGCCATCTCCATGCCTCCGGAGCAGCCTAGACCGAAGGGCCGAGGCGACGCTACACGCGCCAGCTGCGACGCGGCCGGATGGTTATTCTCGCCCGCTCCGATCACGTCAGCAGCAGCGGAAGCCGTTGGTATTTCCGACACCGAACCGGGCATTCTCGCGATTGCGGAAGAACTCCAGCTCGGTCATCGGCGACTGATCGGGGTGAGTCCGGCGGATATGGGCGACATAGGCCTCATAGTCGCCCTGGCCGACCATGAGGCGGGCGCCGTCGCAGACGCATTTTCCGAACGCCTTGAGACGTTCGCGATATCCCTGCGACGCTGCCATGCCCGCCATGTCCCCTACTCCGCCGGCGCGAGTTTCGGATCGGCTTCGAGCGCCGTCCAGCGGTCGGCGCGGTAAGCCTTGACGCAGGCCATGACGCCGAAGACGGCGATCGCCACGACGAGGCCGACGAACATCACGGCAAGGCCGGCGTCGATCCGGTCGTTGAAGACGATCTTGTGCATGTCGGCCATGCTTTTCGCCGGTGCCAACACCTTGCCCTCGGCGATGGCGACCGAGAACCGGTCGGCATGGCTGAGGAAGCCGATCTTGGGGTCGGGCGAGAAGATCTTCTGCCAGCCGGCGGTCAGCGTGCAGATGCACAGCCAGATTGTGGGGATGATCGTGACGAAGGCGTAGCGCTCGCGCTTCATCTTGAAGATGACCACTGTGGCGAGCGTCAGCGCCACGGCCGCCAGCATCTGGTTGGAGATGCCGAAGAGCGGCCAGAGGGTATAGATGCCGCCTAACGGGTCGGTGACGCCCTGGTAAAGGAAGAAGCCCCAGGCGCCGACGCAGATGGCAGTCGCCAGCACGCTCGGAACCCAGGCCGTCGTGTCCTTGAACCTCGGAGAGACGAGGCCGAGCAGGTCCTGCAGCATGAAGCGGCCGGCGCGGGTGCCCGCATCCACGGCCGTAAGGATGAAAAGGGCCTCGAACAGGATCGCGAAATGGTACCAGAAGGCCATCATCGCCTTGCCGCCGATGGCCGAGGAGATGATGTGGGCCATGCCGACTGCCAGCGTCGGGGCGCCGCCGGTGCGTGCGATGATCGAGGTCTCGCCGACATCCTTGGCGGTCTGGGCGATCACGTCGGGCGCAATGGGGAAGCCGAGATTGGTGACGGCTGCGGCGGCGCTCTCGGGAGTCGCGCCGAGCAGCGCGCCCGGCGAGTTCATGGTGAAGTAGATGCCCGGATCGATCACGCTCGCGGCGACGAGCGCCATGATCGCGACGAAGCTCTCCATGAGCATGCCGCCGTATCCAATGAAGCGGGTGTCGAGCTCGTTTCCGACGAGCTTCGGCGTCGTTCCCGACGAGATGAGGGCGTGGAAGCCCGAGACCGCGCCGCACGCGATGGTGATGAAAAGGAACGGAAACAGGCTGCCGGCCCAGACCGGGCCGGTGCCGTCGACGAATTTGGTCACCGCCGGCATCTGCATGTGCGGGGCGACGAAGACGATGCCGATGGCGAGCCCGACGATGGTGCCGATCTTGAGGAAGGTCGAGAGGTAGTCGCGCGGCGCGAGCAGGAGCCAGACCGGCAGGATCGCGGCGACGAAGCCGTAGCCGATCAGCATCCAGGTGAGCTGGATGCCGGTGAAGGTAAAGGCCGGACCCCAGTAGGGATCCGCCGCGATCCGACCACCATAGACGATCGCCGCCATGAGCAGGATGAAGCCGATGATCGAGACCTCGCCGACCTTCCCCGGCCGGACGTAGCGCGCGTAGAGGCCCATCAGCAGGGCGATCGGGATGGTCGCCGCCACCGTGAAGGTGCCCCAGGGGCTCTCGGCCAGCGCCTTAACCACCACCATCGCCAGCACGGCGAGCAGGATGATCATGATCATGAAGGTGCCGAACAGGGCGATGATGCCGGGGATGACGCCGAGCTCGGCGCGGATCAGTTCGCCGAGCGAGCGCCCGTCGCGCCGCATCGAGATGAACAGGATCATGAAGTCCTGGACCGCACCGGCGACGACGACGCCGGCGAGGATCCACAGCATGCCCGGCAAGTAGCCCATCTGCGCGGCGAGGACCGGGCCGACGAGGGGTCCGGCACCCGCGATGGCCGCGAAGTGATGGCCGAACAGGACCGTCTTGTTGGTGGGGACGTAGTCGAGGCCGTCGTTGTGACGATGGGCCGGCGTCTCGCGCTTGGGATCGAGGCGCATCACCTTGTCGGCGATAAAGAGCGAGTAATAGCGGTACGCGATCAGGTAGACGCAGACCGCCGCGACCACGACCCACAGGGCGTTGATGCTCTCGCCCCGCGAGGTGGCGACGATGGCGAGGGCGGCTGCCCCCAACGCTCCGACGAGGGCCCAGGGCCCGTGCTTCGAAATCGCGCTCATCGACGTCTCGCTCCAGCAGCCCGTCCTTTTCGCGCGGGCCGAGGGGCGCCTTTTCGCGCAGAACGCAAGCAAGGGCTAGGGTTCTGCTAACTTTTCAGCCCGGATGTATCAGTCCAGCACGATGACGCGATTGGGCAATTCGTCGATATCGTCATGGCTGCCCGGCAGCTCCGCCGCCAGGATAGCCCCGACTTCGCCCACCACCGCCACGAGACCGCCAGCGGCATCGTTCCGGCGAAGGGCATCGAGGAGATTGCCGATCGCCGCCGACCAGGCCTCGCTGGGAACGCGCTCGGCGATGGCGCTGTCGGCGACGATCTCGGCATGGCCCTCGGCCACGGCGAGGTAGACCAGGATGCCGGTGCGCCCGCGGGTCCGCGTGACGCCGCGCGATGTAAATTCTCGTAGTGCCGCGTCGTGTGCCCTCTGGCGGCGAAAGGCGCGGGGAACGAGGGCGAGGCGCGCTGTCGGATGAAGCGTGCCCAGAAGCACGGCGAGGACGACGATCGCCTGGGCAAGGGCAATGGAGGCGGCACTCCATTGCGTCGCCATGATCAGCGGCCAGGGGATGACAAGGCCGCACAGCAGCGCCGCCAGGAGGGCGACCGAGCGGTAGGCGCCGGCGCGAGCCGCCACGAGCACGACGATCTCTCCAGAGGTGGACCGCTCCGCCGCCTGGATCGCCGCCGCGATGCCGTCGCGGTCGCCTTGGCTCAGCATTGACATCCTACCAGTCTCCCGAGGCGCCGCCGCCTCCCGACGAGCCGCCGCCGCCGGAGAAACCTCCCCCGCCTCCGAAGCCGCCATCCGACACGCCGCCGCTCCAGCCTCCCGAGGACGGGCCCGGCAGGATGATGAAGCCGCCGCCGCCGCGGCCGCCACGGTTCATGCGGGCGAACACGAATACGATGACCAAGATGACGATGATGTACAGGATCACCTGCCGGGGATCGGCATCGTCCGACCGGACCTTGCCCTTGCGCTGCCATTCCTCGGCATCGCCCGAGAGGATCTCGAGCATCGCATCGACGCCGGCCTCGATCCCGCCGCCGTAATCGCCCGTCTTGAAGCGCGGCGTGATGGCGGTCGTGATGATGACCTTGGTGAGAGCGTCGGTGAGTGCGCCTTCGAGGCCGTAGCCGACCTCGATCCGGACCTTGCGCTCGTTCGGGGCGACGATGAGCAGGGCACCGTTATTGGTCTTGGCCTGGCCGATCTTCCATTCGCGGTAGAGGCGATTGCCAACATCCTCGATGGTGCGGTCCTGAAGACTCGTCAGGGTCGCGACGACGACCTGATCGGAAGTCTTTTCCTCGTACGCCTTGAGCTTGGCCTCGATCGCGGCCTTTGCCTCCGGCTTCAGGATGCCGGCGGCGTCCACGACCCGACTGGTCAAGGCCGGGAAGGTCGGCTCGGCCGCGAAGGCCGCACCCGAGGCGACGAGCCAGACGAGCATGAGCCCGGCCAGCGCCGCCAAAAGCGTCTGGCCGGTCCGTCCCACGATGCGCCGCACGGGGTCTACGCTAGAACTTCACGTTCGGCGGCCGATCGGCATTCGGCGTCGCCGCGAAGGTCTCCAGCGGCTTGGCTTCGGGATAGAACCACGAGGCGATCCAGCGGCCCGGGATCGTGCGGATCTCGGTGTTGTAGGCCTGGACCGCGCCGATGTAGTCGCGCCGCGCTACCGCGATGCGGTTCTCCGTGCCTTCGAGCTGCGATTGCAGGGCGAGGAAGTTTTGGTTGGACTTGATGTCGGGGTAACGCTCGACGGTCACCAGCAGCCTCCCGAGCGCGCCGGAGAGCTGGTTCTGAGCGTCCTGGAATTCCTTGAACTTCACCGGATCGCTCACCGTCGAAGCATCGACCTTGACGCTGGAAGCCTTGGCCCGTGCCTCGGTGACGCCGACGAGCACGTCCTTTTCCTGCTGGGCGTAGCCCTTCACCGTCTCGACGAGGTTGGGGATCAGGTCGGCCCGGCGCTGATACTGGTTCTGCACCTCGCTCCAGGAGGATTTCGCGCTCTCCTCGAGCGTCGGGACGCGGTTGATCGCGCCGCAGCCTGACAATCCGGTGGCGAGCGCCAGGGCTGCGAATGCCATGCGCAATCGCCTTATCGGCCGAACCCTGCCAGACGGTAGCGTCGCAATCACCGACGTGTTCGCGCTTGAACGCATGGTGGAACTCCTGGATGGGCACAACGGCGCGAGTCGCCCACATAGATGAGATGCGGGTCGCCCGGCGCAACCGCGTGGTGCGCGAGATGTTCCACCACAGGCGGCTTATGCCGTCGAGATGCATCCCCGAGACGTAGCCGAAAAAGGACCCGGCAGCGTCGCTCCGGCAGGAGCGAGGGACGATCCCAGCACAGACGTTATTCTCGACAGTGAGCTGCGCCGCGACCGCGGTGAGAGTAGTCACCGTCAGGGCGCGGCGCTTCGGTCGATCCGCCGATGCGCGATGTTCGGGGATCAGCCCGCTCCTAGCGCTGCCCCTGCATTACCGCGGACCGCCGCCGGCTCGCCCTCGCCTCAGGCTTTGCAGCCCGGCGCATTCCGATCGACCGCCGACGCGGCGCATCTTCGCGAAGGCCCTGCGGATAGCCGATCGGGCGCATGCCCCTCGTGTCCTGGATCGCATCGTAGGGTCCCCGGCCGGTCCGCGCCCGATAGGCGCGACCGGCGAAATCGCCCGGGGTCGGCGGAGTGCCGGGTTGCGAGAAGCTCGTCTCGGGCCGGTATGCCGGACCCCAGCCGATCTCGTCGTCTCCTGCCGGGTCCCTGCCGGGGAAGCCGGTGACGTAGCCGGTGCTCTGAGCCGCCGCGGGCCATGACGGTCCGAACGCGGCGAGGCCGCCGATGAAGGTGAGCATCAGGGTCGTGGTCGTCCGGCGCATATCTGCGGGCCTCCAGGTTGTGGTGCGGTTCGGTTCCGGCCGCGGCGGTATCCTGATCCGCCAACCTGAATGCCCGCGGGCCGGTTCATCGCCGTGCCCGAATGTCGCCTACTGCACACAATTCCGTCGGTTGCGCGGGAAACGCTGCCGAGCCGGCGACCCATCCGCCATCAACTCCGCAGGCCGGGCGCCTCCTGGCCGGTGCGCGCCACGTATTCGGTATACCCGCCTCCGTATTGGTGAATGCCGTCCGGCGTGAGTTCGAGGAGGCGGTTCGACAGGGCTGCGAGGAAGTGACGGTCGTGGGACACGAACAGCATCGTGCCCTCGTAGCCCGACAGAGCTGCGATCAGCATCTCCTTGGTGCCGATGTCGAGATGGTTGGTGGGCTCGTCGAGGACCAGGAAATTCGGCGGGTCGAACAGCATCTTGGCCATCACGAGCCTGGCCTTCTCGCCGCCAGAAAGCACCCGGCAGCGCTTCTCGACATCGTCGCCCGAGAAGCCGAAGCACCCTGCCAGCGCCCGCAGCGAGCCCTGTCCGGCCTGGGGGAACGACGATTCGAGGTCCTGGAACACCGTGAGGTCGCCGTCGAGTAGATCCATGGCGTGCTGGGCGAAGTAGCCGAGCTTCACGCTTCCTCCAACCGACACCGTGCCGTCATCCGGCTGTGTCGTGCCCGTCACGAGCTTGAGGAGCGTGGACTTGCCGGCACCGTTGATGCCCATGACGCACCAGCGCTCCTTGCGCCTGATGCCGAAATCGAGCCCCTCGTAGATGCTGCGGCTGCCGTAGCGCTTGTGCACGTTCTTGAGGCTGACGACGTCGTCGCCCGAGCGCGGAGCGGGCTGAAACTCGAAGGCCACCGATTGCCGCCGCTTCGGAGGCTCCACACGCTCGATCTTGTCGAGCTTCTTCACCCGGCTCTGCACCTGGGCGGCGTGGGAGGCGCGCGCCTTGAAGCGCTCGATGAACTTGATCTCCTTGGCGAGCATGGCCTGCTGGCGCTCGAACTGAGCCTGCTGCTGCGACTCGTTCAGGGCACGCTGCTGCTCGTAGAAGCCGTAGTCGCCCGAATAGGTGGTCAGCGTCCCGCCATCGATCTCCACCACCTTGGTGACGATGCGGTTCATGAACTCGCGGTCGTGCGAGGTCATCATCAGCGCGCCCTCGTAGGCCTTCAGGAAGGCTTCGAGCCAGATCAGGCTTTCAAGGTCGAGGTGGTTGCTCGGCTCGTCGAGGAGCATGACGTCGGGATTCATCAGCAAGATGCGGGCAAGGGCCACCCGCATCTTCCAGCCGCCCGACAGCTTGCCGACGTCGCCGTCCATCATCTCCTGGCTGAAGCTGAGACCAGCAAGGACCTCGTAGGCCCGGCCCTCGAGAGCGTAGCCGTCGAGTTCCTCGAAGCGGGCCTGGACCTCGCCGTAGCGCTCGATGATGCTCTCCATCTCGTCCGCGCGGCCAGGATCGGCGAGCGCCGCCTCCAGTTCCTTCAACTCGGCCCCGATGACGCTGACGGGTCCGGCACCCGCCATCACCGCCGAGACGGTGCTGCAGCCGGCCATCTCGCCGACATCCTGGCTGAAATAGCCGATAGTGACCCCGCGATCCGTCAGGACCTGGCCTTCATCGGGCTGCTCCTCGCCGGTGAGCATCCGGAACAAGGTGGTCTTGCCGGCGCCGTTCGGGCCGACGAGGCCTGCCTTCTCGCCCTTCTGAAGCGCGGCCGACGCGTCGATGAAGACGATCTGCCGGCCGTTCTGCTTGCCGATCTTCTCGATGCGTATCATGGGTCCGCGGTACTCTTGGGAAACCGTCCGCGCCCTTACGGCATAGACTGCGCAAGCGCAAAGAAATGGACCGCGCGAGCGCAAAGACGCAGCACGTCCGGGAGAAGCGTCGTCCGATCGGGCTTGCGGGATAAATGCCAGCGAGCCGGCCTGTCGGCGGGAGTTTGGAGATAGGACGGAGCCGGATCTCGAAAACTGCGTTTCCCGAGCGACGAAAGGGCGACGCCGATGCGGCCGTCCCCCGATGACGCGAGGAAACAGTCAGCCATGCCCTTCCGCTTCAAGACCCTTGGCGCCGCCGGCTTGTCCGCCGTTCTCCTCGTAGCCGGCATCGTCGATGCGTCAGCCGCATGCACGAAACGGGTCTACAACCGATCGGCCTACCTTCTCGTGGGCAACCTGGAGGGCACCACCTCCTTTACCGTGAGGCCCGGCACCTCAACGGCGATCCGCCTCTCTCGGCCCGGCACCATCAACCTGGCGGCGTTCTGCAGGCCAGCCCCGCGGAGCCTTGCATCGGGCGATCGCGGCAGACCGGTCGCAAGCATCCAACTGGCCTACGAGGCAGTCCTCGACAAATGCTTCATCGAGTTCGGGACGAACGTCTTCCAAGCGGAACTCGGGCGCGGCTTCTTCGGGATGCAGGACACCAAGCCGTTCACCGTGAACAACCCTCAGCAGGGCGATATCGTCCTCGGTCCATTCCAGTCAGAATGCCCGATGTGAGGCACGCTCCCTGCGGGTGAAGCGGCATGGCCGCTCCATCCGCACCGGAGGAGGCTCAGCTTCCCTTCTGAGCCTTGGTATAGCTGCCGATGGCGGCCTGGCAGGCAGCCGAAAGCTGCGGCTTGTTCTTCTTGAAGCAGGCCTGGACCTCCGGGCTATCCGGGTCGATGTCACCGCAGTAGTTCAGGTAATCGCCGGTGCAGTGCCGCTTCAGGGCCGCACGATCCGGTGCCGGCGCGGCAACGGCGACAGTCGAGATCAAGGTCGCGATGGTGGCAAGACGTATCAACACTGTATGACTCCCTTACGCTGAGCGCAGCAAGTTCTTGCGTGCTCGAGCCAATTAAGGCCAAGCTGGGGGCAAATACCGCGCTACACGCGGCCGATGGCCGGGAAAAGCGGCATGAGCTAGGCATCGATGCCAAAAATCGACGGTGATCCGACGATGCCGCAGCCTACCAACGCTTCCGGTCGACAGCGTTCAAGCCGGCTGGGACTAAGCGAGGCGTTCTAAAACCCCGTTACGATCCGCCCGTAGGTCGTCTCCGCGAAGGCATAGATCTGGGCTCCGATGAAGGAGCTGGTCACGAGCAGCATCAGCAGGATCACGACGATCTTTGGCACGAAGGTGAGCGTCACCTCCTGGATCTGCGTCAGGGCCTGGAGAAGCGCGACGAGGATGCCGACCAGCATCGCGGCGCCGATCGCCGGGCCGGCACCGATGATCACGGTCCAGATCGCGCCGCGCACGAGTTCGAGGGCATCGACCTCGCTCATCGGTATTGCCCCTCCATGCGGACGTCGACCCTACCCTCTACCCTTCCTTCCCACGCGGATGCGGGCAAGGGAACTGCTTCCTCGACGAGCCCGGCCCGCCCTTAGGATACCGTGATGCCCTCGGACAGGAGCAGGCTTCGCCCGTCCATCAGCTTGGCGACCGCCCCCTCGCTCGTGATCATCACCGATTTGACCTGGCCGGTGACGATGCCGTCGGAGGAGGTCACCGTACGGCCGATGATCTGGTCGGCCTGGGACAGGAAGCTCGACGAGAGGATGTCGTCGAGCTTCTGGTTTGTCTTGGCGCCCTGCTCGACCTGCGACAAGGTCGCGATCTGGCCGATATACTCGGTCGAATCCATCGGCTTCGTCGGGTCCTGGTTCTTGAGCTGCGTGACGAGCAGCGTCAGGAATGTATCGGCGTTCAGCGAGGCCGCGAAGCCCGTCGCCGCCTTCGCGGCGCCCGCCGTCGTCCTGGCCTGCGACGTGCCGTTCGAAGTGCTGCTGCTGACGTCCATGGTCGGTGCCTTTCCGGCTGCGGCCTCAGGCCGTGCGGTCTTGAAGTTGCGTGCGACGCGGCTCGGCCGGGATCGGCCTCGTGCGGGTGACGGCGGGTTCGCCCTCGATGATGGCGGCCTCGGCGCGGTAGAGGCCCCGGATGAGTTTCAGCGCCTCGATCAGGCGGTTCGCCTCGACCAGGGCGATGGCGGCTACGACGCCGTCGCGGAGCTCGGGCTCGGCCAGCGCCGAGAGAAGGCCGATTTCGAGGCCGCGTACGATCTCGCGGGCGCGGTCGGCCTGTGCCGGCTCGATCAGGATGGTCTGTACCGCGAAGTAGAGCTGGCGCAGCGGCGTCGTCGCCTGGTCGACGTGGAGCACGTGGTTCTCGAGCAGGAAGGTGGCGTCGTTCAGAAGTTCGATCGACACCTTCCGGTCGACGCGAAGGACCGCGCCGTTGATGTAGACGCGCTCGCCCGCGCGCAGCGAGAGATGCATCGCCTTGCTCACCGCAGGCCGTCCCGAACGGAAGTATTGACCTCGATGAGGCCAGAGAGGCTGCGTCCAGGTGTGCTCAAGACCTCGCCGCTCTCACGCATGCTCCAGAGGCCGATGCTGATGAGGTCGCTGCGCAGGGCCTCCGGAAGCGCGTTCTCGGGGTTGCAGAGGTCGTCGATCAGCACCGACCAGAGGTTCTGCAGAAAGCTCGCGGCGGTACCCCGGTCCTTCTGGCTGGCATCCGGACGCTCCGCGATCCGCAGGAGGTCGAGGGCACGATCGAAAGCCGCGAGCTCGCGCTGCCGCCCGATCTCGGGGGCGTCCTCCAGGATCTCGGCATAGGAAAATTGATACATCGCGGTGATGGCCCCGTATGTCCTGTCCCTGCCGTCTTGAAGATCATGCAGGAGAGCTGTGTCGGCTCAGCGTTTCGGCGGATCTCTAGAGGTAGTTGACCAGGCTGAGTTGGCGGAGTTGCGACGTCAGCGAGTAGGAGATCTGGACTTGCGTCGTGAGCTGGTCGATCCGCGTCTTGGCCTCAGCGACATCGACCCCTTCGAGCTGGCCGATCTGCTTCGTCAGCAGGGTCCTCTGCGCCTCCATCCGGGTGTTGGCATCCGTGATCGTCGCCTGGGAGCGGCCGAGATCCGCCTGAAGGGCGACGAGGCCCTTGCTGGCAGATCCGAGGAGGTCCGCGATGCGTTCGAAAGCCACATCCTGCGCCTCGGCGGAGAAGCTCGACAGGTCGAGGTCAGAGGCGATGACGAGAGCCTTTGCCACGTCGCGGACCGCTGCGGCGTTGGCGCTCACAGACGTCTGAACCCTGTCGGTGAGCGAGACCTGACTGTCGATGGTGGTGTCGGAGGCATCCGACCAGTTCAAGGCCCAATTCGCATCGTTGAACAAGGTGGCGAAGGCGCCGTTCGGCTCGGCGAGGAAGGATGACATCTGGACAGCGGTTACCGTGGCGAGCGCGGCACTGCCACGCGTGCCGAGCTGAAAAGCGAAGACGGCATCGACCGCCTGCTTGGCCGTGGAGGAGGGCGTGCCGGCATAGACAGCCATCGGCGATTCCAGCGTATTGGTGCCGCCGAAGATCGATTGGCCGCCTGCGCTCGTATTAAGGGCGGCCGTCAGAGCCGCGAGCTGGCTTGTCGCCGCCTTGCGCACGATCTCGGCGCGTTGATCCGGCGGCGCCCCGATCAGGGTCTTGAGCGTCGCATCCGCTCCGGACTGGATCTGCTGGAGGACGGTCTGGCTCGAACTGAGCCGCAGGCTTGTCGTATCGTTACCGTCTCGCAGGGCGGTCAGTTCCGCCAATTTCTGGCGCAGGATGAACGCGGCGCCTGTTCGGCTGCCGAGGGCAAGGCCCATATCGGCATGGCGCCCAGTCACGAGTTCCTGGTTCGCGGTCGCGATCTCGGCCTGCGCGCGCGCGACGCCCATGCGGGGCGAGTTCCAAAGGTTTGCGGTGGAGATGGCGTTGGTTCTCATGGGATCTATCGCACCGCGTCCATCAGGGTCTTGATGAGCTGGTCCACCACCGAGATCAGCCGGGCCGAGGCGGTGTAGGATTGTTCGAGCTGAAGAATCCGGGCGGTTTCGTCGTCGACATTGACGCCGACGGCATTGGAGTAAACTTCGCTCGCACGTGACAGCAGCGTCGACTGATAGTCCGCCTCGGCGGTGGCAGCTTTACGCGCGTTGGACAGCCAGCCTGCGGAGGCCGCGGCGAAGGCTTGCAGGCTCATGGTGCCGGGCAATTCAGCCGCCGGATCAAAGCTACGCTCTAAGCCCAGAGCCGCGGAGAGGCCGCGCAGGCGGCCGGCGTACCCGGCCTCCGTGCCAGGGTTGGAGCGGAAGGCGGTGGGGTTAAGCGCCAGATCGTTGTCGTTCATGCCGCCGTCCCGCAGGGTGGCGAGATTGCCTCCGACCCTGGGATCGACGGCCGCGTTGATGCGGATGGAGGCCGCCAGACCGCGATTGCTGGCCGAAATACCGTTCGGGACGACGTTTCCTGCAGCGCCCGTGAACAGGCCGGCGAGGGTCACTGCGCCGTTGCCATCGGGATCGCCGGTCTCGGAGAACGCATCGACGAGACCGCCGGCGACAGCGTCGAGCTGTGCCTGATACGTTACCGTCACTTCATCACGGAGCGTCGTCAGACCTGCAATGCGTCCGGACTGCACCAGCATCGGCGAATCCGCGCCGGTCACCGGCACGCCGTCGACAATGACGCTCTGGCCGACCGTGCCGGCGGCGAAGCCCACGGTCTCCTTGAAGGTCACGCGCCTGGCGGTGCGGTCGAACAGCGGTACGCCGCTATCGGTGTAGATCGCGAGCTCGCCGCCCGGACGTGCGAGGGTGCTGATGCCGATCTCCTCCGAGAGTGAGGAGAGGATGCGATCGCGGTCGTCGAGGGCATCACTGATATCGGCGCCGAAGGCGCTTCCGCGCATCACCGCAGAATTGGCGACGGCGAACTGGGCAAGGAGGTCGTTGATCGTGGAGACCGAGCCCGCGAGGGCCGTGTCGGCCTCGGCCCGCACGGCCTGGACGGCATTGGCCGCGCCGTTGAGGCTGGTCGCGAGGTCGCGGGCCTTCTCGACGGCGTCGCGGGCGAGCTGGGCGTCGTCCGGACGGTTGGCCGCCGTCTGCAGGGCAGCGCCGAGCGCCCCGAGCCGTGCGGCGGGAGAGGTCGGATCGTTGGTGTCGCCCACGGTCTGGCCGAGGCTCGCGAGCCCTTTGCTCACCGCCTCGCCGGCGGCTGCATCGGAGATGCTCAGAAGCCGACGGGCGAACAGGGCGGAATCGGTAGCGCGCTGTATATTGACGGAGACGCCGCCCCCGCCGCTGACGAGGGACGCGATCTTGCGCGAATAGGAGGGGTCATCGGCTCCCGTCGTATTTCGGGACGCCGCGCCGATCTGGCTCGATGTCGCGACCAAGGAGGCGCGCGCATTGTTGAGCGCGAGTGAGAGGCCCATCGTCGTCTTCCTGGCGGGCTGGTGGTGCGGGATGCGCCGGGCGGCGCGTCCCCTAGTGATCGGAGCTGGGAGCCGCCGCCGGAGCGGCAACTGTAATTCTCAGCGCTTGAGGTTCATCAGCGTGTCGAGCATCTCGTTGCCGGTCATGAAGACCTTCGAATTCGCCGTGTACACCGTCTGCGATTCGATCATGCTGGTAAGCTCGGTGCTGACGTCGACATTGGATTGCTCCAGCGCCCCGGACTTGATCACGCCGCGGCCGCCGATGCCGGCAAAACCGATCTGGATGTCGCCGGAGGCGTTGGTGGTGCGGTAGATGTTGCCGGCGCGAGGTTCGAGATTGTCCGGGCTACCGACATCGGCCACCGCCACCTTGAAGGCGGCCACCTTGGAGTTGTCCTCGTAGATCGCGTAGACAGTCCCGTCCGCGTCGAATTCCGAACCGGTCACCGCGGAAGGCGCCTGCCCGTTGGCCGTGCCGGTCAGGTCATAGGGCGCGCCGAGCTGGGTCACGTTCTTCGTGTCGAGGGTGAACGACTTGCCATTGGGGATTGTGAAGGTCCCGCCCGTCGTGCTCGCGATCTTTCCCACGGAATCGAAGGTCATGGTCGCGGTGTTGAGCGGCGTCGCGGGGAAATTCGCAGGGACACCGGCGTCATAGATGCTCGTCGACCAGGTATCGGCTCCGGTCTTGACGAGGTACATATCGAGCGTGACCTTCTGGCCGACATTGTCGAACGTCACGAGCGAGGTCTTCTTGGAGTAGGCGCTGCCTGCAGGGACCGCAGTGGCGGCCGGAATCACAGCCGCGTCATAGGGCAGATTGCCGGAGAAGGTTCCGCTCGTGGACGGCGCCGACTTGAGGTTGAAGGCGGTCAGGTTGACCGGAACCATGCCGTCGGTGCTGTTGAGCGACGGGACCGGCGAGGGCTGCCCGTTGACGTCGAGGGCGTAGCCCATCAGCGCGAAGCCGCCGGCATTCACGAGCGAACCGGTGGCGTCGTCCCTCACGAAGTTGCCAGCCCGGGTCAGGGAGGGAGCGCCGCTCTGGTCCGAGACCACGAAGAAGCCGTTGCCCTGGATGGCGAGGTCCGTCTTCGAGGTCGTGAAGGTGACGGGTCCCTGCTCGTTCACCGAACGGCGGATCGTGGTCTCGACCGCACCCGAGGTGTAGTTACCGCTCGCATTGCCGTCGATGAGTAGGGAAGAGAACTCGGTGGAGCCGCGCTTGTAGCCGGTGGTACTCGAATTCTGGATGTTCTCGGCTACCGTCGAGATACGGTTGGACTGGGCATTCATACCGGACGTGCCGGTTCGCAACACGGAGATCAGGCTCATGAGGTCACCTTGACGATCGTTCGGCCGTGGAGGGCACTAGAGGAAGGATTGCTTGCGTGGAGCTTGGGGAGCCGCCGGCGACGGTGGTTTTCCGACATGCGTTGCCTCTAGCTTCGCAGGGACTGGGCGAGTTCGAGGAAGGCGTCTTCGCTCGCGGGCATGTGCGGCTCCTGCCGCAGGCCCTCGTAGATCCGAGGTACCAGGGTGATCGCCTGATCGAGGTCGGGATCCTCCCCGGCACGGTAGCCGCCCATCAGGCGCAGATCCCGCGTCTCCTCGAAGCGGGCGATCATCGCCTTCAGACGCCGGACGAGCTCGCGCTGCTCGGGCGTCCAGACCTCGCCGGCGAGGCGCGAAATCGACCCGAGCAGGTCGACGGCCGGGTAGCGGCCCTGCTCGGCGATCGTCCTGTCGAGCACGACATGGCCATCAAGTGTGCCGCGGATGCTGTCGGCCACGGGATCGTTGTGGTCGTCGCCGTCGACGAGCACAGTGAAAAGCGCGGTGATGGAGCCTTGCTCGCCTTCGCGGCCAGGGCCCGCGCGTTCGAGCAGCTT
>FSSH01003072.1_pt2 | contig 35714 bp, 38 predicted proteins | sample 1166101 | NCBI WGS metagenome assembly FSSH01 (sample SAMEA32972668, study PRJEB13176) | freshwater metagenome | biome: Drinking water system; feature: Biomass in drinking water that filtered by 0.45 um membrane; material: drinking water | place: USA | collected 2012-12-20 | depth 0 m
GATGGCGAGCTTGCCGTCCTTGCCGAGCACGACGAAGACCCAGCCAGAACCAAACTGGCGTGCGCCGGCGGCGTTGAAATCGGTCTGGAGCTTGGCGAAGCCGCCCAAATCCTTGTCGATGGCCGCCTTGAGGTCGCCCGTGGGCTCGCCGCCCTTGCCGCCCATGATGGTCCAGAACATCGCGTGATTGGCGTGGCCGCCACCGCTATTCCTGACAACCGGACGAAGCGCCTCCGGCAGGGACGACAGGTTGGCCAGCATCTCGGCAAGCGGCTTCTTGGCGAGGTCGGGCTCCTTGGCGAAGGCCGTGTTCAGGTTTGTGATGAAGGCGGCGTGGTGCTTGCCATGGTGCAACTCCATCGTCTCGGCGTCGATGGTCGGTGCGTTGCGGTCGTTCGGATAGGGCAGCGGGTCGAGCTTGAAGGGGCCGGTCGGGGCGGCGGCCGGTGCCGGTGCGGCCTGGGCGAAGACTCCCTGCGCTTTCATCGCGATGAGGCTGCCGCCCATGGCGGCAAGGGCGGTGCGGCGGTTCAGATGCATGATCTCGGTCTCCGGTGGACGGCCGACGAACCCGATGTCGGCGATGCGGCTACGCTTTTCACTCGCGAAAGGTTTCATTTCGCGATCACGAGATCGGTGCGGCACGGTTCTCCGCTCCCGCCGATCCTTCCCATTACGGCCACACCTTGATCGCCAGGCGTCGTTTCACGAGGTCGCGGTCGGAGGTGATGGCGCAGCCTTCGGTACGCAGCGTGACGTAGGTCATGAGGGCGGTGTCGCCGACATCGTCGAAGTTACGGCCGGTGGCGGCAGGGTCGAGGAGCGAAGGATAGGCGATGAGGCCGCCCGTTGCCTTGCAGGGATCGTCGTAGAGGGTCGCGCCTTCAAGGAGNNGGCTGGTCCCAGGCGAGGAGATCGCGCGACGTGGTCCAGTAGAACCCGGAGCGGGGAAAGGCGGCGCTCGCCTGCGCCATGAACAGGGCGATCCAGGTGCCGGTCGCGCGGTGGCGCACCACGGCGCCGACGGGCGTCGGAAACGGCGCCACCGGCTTGCAGGTGTCGGATTCGGGCCGAGAAGGGCCGTAGGGACCGGGGAAGCGGGCGGTGAAGCCGGTTCCTGTCCAGGCACGCCAGCGGGTCGGATCGGCGGGACTGTCGGTGCGGAACAGGCAGACGCCGTGCTCCTGGCTCGTGCCCGCCGTGATCCAACCGGTCGTGGAAGCAAAGACATAGCGCCACCGCCCGTCGCCGACGATGTTGGACGGGTTGAAGAAGCCGCGGTGGCGGCCCTGACCGACCTCCTGCTTGAAAGGCGCCCCAGCCACCACCGCCGGCGGCGCGGCGCGGATGAAGCTGCGTCCGCCGTCGCTCGATGAGGCAGCGAGGATCGTGTTGTACCAGCACTCCATATAGACCTTGGAGCGGCAGCGGCCGGGATGTTTGTCGGCCTGGAACTCGTGATGGACGAGAGCCGCCACCTTGCTCCCGTCTTCGGTCCAGGTGGCCGTGATCCAGGAGCGGTCGTCGTAACGGGCCGGATCGGGATTGCCGGCGGAATCGAGGACGACCGCGCAATCGAGCTTCAAGGTGTCGAGGTCCGGCCCGCGCAGGACCCGGTTGCGGTAATGCATCCCGAACAGGGCGACGGCACCTGAGGCATCGCGAAAAGCCCGGGCGGAGGCGTCGGGAACGTCGGCACCGTCGCAGGCATCGCGGGTCGCCTCGAAGACGATGTGCGGCCCGCCGACCAGGGTGAGGGCGGAGAGTGGCGGTTCGCCGGCGGCGCGAACGGGTCCGGCCAGCGTCAGCAAGGCGAGAATCGCCACGGTCCACCGGCGGTACACGGGCGAGGGATTAGGCGGGCGCGTCATTCTCAAGCCTGGACTCAGGCTAAAGTTTACGGTCTGAACCGTTACGCTCCGATTGACCGACCCATTTTCCCGCGTCGAGGCCCCCATGCTGTTCCTGATCCTCGGTCTCGTGCTGTTCCTCGGCACCCACGCTTTCACCATGCTGCGGACGAGGCGGGCGAGCGTGATCGGCGAGGTCGGGGAGGCGCGCTACAAGCTCGGCTACACCGCGCTGTCGCTGATCGGGCTGATCCTGATCGGCTACGGCTTCGGGCTCTACCGGCAGGAGGGCATGATCCCGGTGTGGAACCCGCCGGTCTTCACCCGCCACCTCTCGCTGCTCCTCACCCTCTTCGCCTTCATCGCCCTGGCCGCGGCCTACCTGCCCGGCCATATCCGCGCGAGGGCGAAGCATCCGATGCTGCTCGCCGTGAAGATCTGGGCGACGGCGCATCTCCTCGCCAACGGCGATCTCGGCAGCATCCTGCTGTTCGGCGGCTTCCTGGCCTGGGCGGTGATCGCCCGCATCAGCCTCAAGCGCCGCGCGGCGAGCCCCGGCACGGTGGCGTCGCAGCACGGCGGCGCAGTGGCCGCACCCTCGGGCTGGCGCAACGATGCCATCGCCGTCGCGATCGGCCTCGTGACGTGGTTCGCCTTCGCCAAATACCTGCACCCGCTGCTCATCGGCGTCGCCGCCTGGCCGGGAATGGCCTGAGGCGCATCGCCTTCCTAGGAGACGGAGCCTCGCCCTTCCGTGAGCCGATCGAGGGCGGCAATGGTTTCGTCGCGCACCTGCCGGAGAGCCGCAAGAGGATCGGCGATATCGCGCGCGCCTCTGGCAGCATCTTCGACGGCGCGGCAGGCCTCGACGAGGCAGTGACACCCTAGCAGCCCTGACGACGATACCGCGACGTGCGTATCTCGCAGGATCTCGGCGAGATCATTGCTCTCGAACGCGCCGGTCAATTGCCGGCGAAGCGCGTCCGTCAGCGTCTTGACCCTCTCAGGTCCGATAAGGTCGGCAAACCCGTCGAACTCTGCTTTTTCGATGAGCGGCGGTTGCATAGGCTCCGTGGAGAGGCTGTGGGTCCGCCCCGACCCTGGAAGCATCCTGTGTGATTGCCCTCTGATCGCACCTTTGTACAGGTTTGCATCGCTTGCGTGCACAGGTCGCCGTGGCGAATTCCGTCTCGGCCGGACCGAATCCGATGCTCACCCCTTCTATGGTACGAGGCTGAAGGTTCCGCGGAAGAAGCTGCCGGCTGTCCGCAGTGAGGCCTGCGCGGCTGCGAGGACGAGGAGCGGCGGTGGAAGAGGTTTTGCTGCGCTGGATCGGGCAATCGATCGCGTTCAGGACCGAGATCCTCTGGCTCGTGGCCCTGATCCTGTCGGTACCTGTCAGCATCCACGTACTCTTACACAAGCGCGAGATCGGCGCCTCCATCGGCTGGATCGGCCTCGCCTGGCTGTCGCCGATCGTCGGGGCGACCCTCTACGTCCTGTTTGGCGTCAACCGCGTCACGCGGCGCGCCAAGAAGCTTCGGGTGAAACCCTCGCGGCAGACCGACCGGCCCGATTCCGACGATCCCGAAACCGTCGCCGCACCGGTGCTGCAGCCCCTCGACGAGGCCGTCTCGCGGATCACAGGTCTGCCGCTGCTGGGCGGAAATGCGGTTCTGGCTTACCGCAATGGCGACGAGGCCTACCCCGCGATGCTGGAAGCGATCGGCGACGCCCGAAGGTCGATCGCCCTGTCGAGCTACATCTTTCGCGACGATACCAGCGGGCGGCGCTTCCTCGCGGCATTGGCCGAAGCAAAGGCCCGAGGTGTGGAGGTCCGGGTCATCGTCGACGGAATCGGTAGCGGATACCTGTTCCCCGCCATCGAGCGTCACCTGCGCACGCTCGGTCTGCCGGTCGGCCGCTTCATGCATTCGGCCCTGCCTTGGCGAATGCCGTTCCTGAACCTTCGCTCGCACAAGAAGCTGCTCGTTGCCGACGGTTCGGTCGCCTTTACCGGCGGCATCAACATCTCGGAACAGAACGAAGTCTCATCCCGGCCGCGTCATCCGATCCGGGACCTGCATTTCAAGGTCACCGGCCCCGTGGTCGAGCAACTCACGGCCGCCTTCGTCGATGACTGGGCGCTCGTGGCCGACGAAGATCTCGACGGCCCGCCTTGGTTCCCGGCTCTCGCTCCCACCGGACCCACGCTCGCCCGCGTCGTGAGTTCCGGACCGGATGCGGATGTCAGGAAGATCGAGCTCGCGATCCTCCAGGCCGTGTCCTGTGCCCGCCGGAGCATCCGTCTCGTCACGCCGTATTTCCTGCCGAGCGAGGTCATGGCCTCTGCCCTGGCGCTGGCGGCGGGGCGCGGCCTGTCCGTCGACGTCATCGTTCCGGCCACGAGCGATCACCCCATCGTCGATTGGGCGATGCGGGCCCATATCGACCCGCTCCTCGAAGCTGGTGTTCGGATCTGGCTCGACGACCCGCCCTTCGACCATTCCAAGGTTCTCGTCGTCGACAAGGCATGGTGCTTCGTCGGCAGCGCGAATTGGGACATGCGCAGCCTGCGGCTCAATTTCGAGCTCAATGTCGAGATCTACGACGAGGCCCTGGCGGTGGACCTCGACGCCTTCATGGCCGAGAAGATGAACGCGCGCCTCACCCCTGAGGATCTGTCGGCGCGCTCGCTTCCCGTGCGCCTTCGCGACGCCAGCGTCCGACTCTTGCTGCCATATCTCTGAACCGCGAGATCTCGGGTCGCGACATTTCCCCGGAGGGGGCAAGGTGCACGGTGATCGGCCGGTGGTCAGAAGCGCCTCGGGGCAGTGCGCTGTGGGCGTGGCAGGCGAGCCCGCGCACGAGGCAGCGATCGAGCCTGAGCGGGACGAGGCGCCCCATCGCATGCGTCGGCCGCCTCGGCCCGACGTCGCGAAAACCCGGCAAGAGGGGCGGCCCGACGAGATTGTAATCGCCGATCACCGCAGCCCGCTCGGGAAGGCTGCGCTCGATCCGGCGAAGCTGGCGCCGATTGAGCACCTGACCGTGCGAGAGATGGACGTTGGCGATACCGAAATCGCCGAGATCCAGCACCTGGCAGACCCGGTCGAACAGGGTGCCGCCGGGAAGTTCGATCACCTCAGGCGGTCTGGCGAAGGGCTTGCGGCTCCAGATCGCGAGACCGTGGATGCGGCCGGGCATCTGCGCCCAGGCGTAGTGGCCGCCGGCCTTCGCCGGAAGCCCTTCGATGTCCTTCGTCGCCTCCTGCATCAGGACGAGGTCCGGCTGTTCGTGGGCGATCAACGTCGCGATGCCCGCGACCGTCGCTCCGGTACGCCTAAGCAGGTTCCAGCTGACGATCTTACGGCAATCCGGAGGGTAGGACACCGACAGGGCCGGTCCGGGCTTGCGGCTGAGGAGGGCGGAGCGTGCGAGAGCGCGGTCATTCAGCATTGCGCATTAACTGGGCCGCAGGGGCCTCCAAGGAAAGGCCGAAAGGAAAGGCCGCCACGCTCCGGATCAGGAATCGGGCCCCGCGAGGATGGGCGAGAGGGTTCTCCCCGCCAGCAGGGTAGCGAGGCGTCCCTCCGCCGTTGTGTCGGACGCAATGAGGAGCCCGCCGCAGACCCGATCGGTTCCCGCGAACGCGTAACGCAGCACGCTCGCGGGAGCGAGGATTCCCGGCTGCTGGGAGACCAGGCCCTGCATCTTTCCGGGCCTGTCGTAGCGGCCGTTGACGATCGACAAACCGGCGGCCCGCCCGGACGGGACGACCGGTGTGAAGGCAAGCCGACTGCGGCCATACTGCGCCATGGCGCGGCGCGGAGAGGCGATGGCCGCGAGCACGTCGGGCGCGAGGTGGATCAGCCCTTCGACCGTCACCGGTCGAACCGCGGCCGCGAACCGATCGAGGACGATGAGGCCGCTGAGATCGTGGAGGATGACGAGGATGCGCGCATGCGCGTACATCGGCCCGTGGACGTTCGTTCCGATCTCGTAGGCGGTGGCGCCGTCGAGCGGTGTCGATCCCGCCAGCCAAGCCTCGCCGCTGCCGGGCTCCCGGCCATCCGGGATTGCCACGTTATGCGCCTCCGCCGAGGCGAGGTGATGACGCGCAGCTCCGGTCTCGACCAGCGTGGAGCCGCCGGCCTCGACGATCCAGCGGATGCCTTCCGTGGCGTAGACGAAGGAGGTGACGTCGCGGTGGCCTTGGCCTCGTGTCGCGTAGGTACAGGCGAAATGCCCCCAATTCCGCCCCGTCGAGTCCTGGCGTCTGATCAAGAAACCGGCGCTGGGCTCCGCCGGTGGCGGCGACGCTGTCCTCCCGCCACGACGCTCGGCCACGAGATCGCGGCCGGCAGCGAAGGCAGCCCGAAGCCGCCCGATCCAGCCGGCATGATCCTCGCCATGCGGCGTGTCGCCAAAGGGCGGCAGACGCGATCCGGGATCGAGCAATTCCGATAGGCCCGGCAAGGCCGCCTCGACACGACGAGTGATCATTCCGCCTAAGGGCTGGTCCTTGAGCGCTCCCGCCAGTGCCGCTCCGAGGTTTATGAGCTCGAGCCGCCGGTGCGGACTCGGATCGGCAATGCCTTCATTCAGGTGGGTCAGCCGCTCGACGCAATCCGCGATGCCGTTCGTGGCGAGTCCTAGCCAATGGCCGGAAAGCGGCAAGCCCGGAAGGGCGCGGGCGATGCAGAGGAGCGCCGAAGCCGCTTCGAGCTGAAGGATCGAGCGGGCGAGGGCGTTTTGCCCGACGATCTCCGCGAGCGCGAAGCCGTGCCTGACCATCTCGCCGGTGAGCGCGACAGCGTGTGTTGCCGTCGCCCCGCTGCAGCGCCCCAGAAGGCGGACGAACACTTCGGCGCGCATCGCAAGGGCTGCCGGATGCAGGGCGAGCGCGTCGGCGGGCTCCCCCCATGGGTTCACTGCCGACCACGATAGCGCGAGTCGCAGGGCAGCTTCCGCATCGCCGTGTGATCCGGCCATCGGCCAGAGCCAGCTCAGCGATTGATAGGCGATCCGCCAAGCCACCGAGCGGAACGGGTCCTCGGTCCAGTCCGGGTCCTCCGGAAGTGGCCAGTCGGGACATTGCGCCAGGCGCAGGGGCGTGCCGGCCGGCCGGCTCTGCTGCTCGCCGTAGCGGAGGGCCTGCGCTCGGGCGAGGATCGGTGGCACCGCCTCCGCGACCCGCGGTGGAGGGCACCAGTGGAGCACCGCGGCGGGCGAGACGCCGAGCCGCTCGGCGAGGTTCGCCAAGAACTCCGAGGACGAGAGACGATCCTCGCCGCTCAGGCTCTCGAGCCGAAGGCCGTCTTCGAGAGAGACCTCCGGCGCGTCAAGGAGTTCGACCTCGGTCACGGTGCCATCCCAGGTGGCGAATCCGACGGAGACGCGGGCGGCTTCGGCCGGGGGCGCAAGGTCCAGGGTGAAGCGGCGTGCCTGCTGCTGAGCGGGAATGTTCACGAAGGCACCGACCGCCGGGATCAAGATCGTGCCGGGATAGGGTGGGGCGATCTCACTGCCGTTGACGTCGCGGTAGACGATGCGGGCGAGAGCCGAATGCTCGCCAGGAGCGGGCGCGAAGATCTGTCCGCGAAGGATCAGCGGACGGCCTGTTATCAGGACGTAGTCGAACCATTCGGGGTTCTGCGCGAGGGGCCGGCGGCGGCGGAAGGGCGCCGCCATACCGGAGATCGCTTCTCGTGCCACCTGAAGAAGGCGCGGGCGGCCGATGACGAACGCGTGGGTGTTGCGCCACGACCGGATCGTGATGGCGACCTCGGCGGCGGGGGCGGGAAGCGCGAACGCCACACGCACCATGGCTGTCCGCGGGGCCACGACCTCCCCGGGATGCAATGCCGGTCCGGCAATCCAGGCGCCATGGGGATCGAGCAGCGTCCGGTCGAGGCCCGGGACTTGGTCGAAGTCGAGGCTAGACCCATCGGGCGCGCGCAGGTCGATCCCGACAAGGGCGAAATCGGGAACCGAAAGTGCACTTTCGTCGGTATCCCAGTCGATACCGAAACTGAACTCGCACCATTGGTTCGGCACGAGGCCGGAATAACCAAGGACTACCCGCGACCAGCGGTTCTTAGTGCCCACGCGGTGGTGATCTTCTTCGGAACCGGCGCTTGCGCCACCGGCATAGCGCGCCGGTTCAGCCTCGATCACGAATATTCCCCAGAGCGGCGACGTCCGAAAGCCACCTCGTGGCGCTCGGACGAACCGAATGGACGAGGCATCATCTCGGGCTCGGCATGATGCGTGGCGGGCTCCCGACAGGATCGGAGGCCGCGATCGGCCGACGGGCCTTCCTTTCGGACTGCGGCCTTGGCGGCGAGGTGTCAAGCTTTTGCGACGACACGGCGAGAACCGGACGAAGGACGCCGGGAGAGGACAGGGCGTCAGCTTCGGACAAGGTTGCCGCCTTAAGGCTCGGACAGAAGACGATCGCATCCGGAGAAGGCGGTGACCGGTGTTTACCTTTTCGAGCTCGCGTCGAAGCAGGCCCGTTACCTTGCCGTTCGGCAGGCGACGATCGCCAGCAACGTCGCCAACGCGAACACCCCGGACTACAAGGCGCGCGACGTCGTGCCTTTCTCCGAAGTCATGTCTCGCATGGCACAGACCACCGGCATGGAGATGACTGCGAGCGCCCACATGACCGCGGGTGAGAACAGCATCCCGACGAAAGCGGTCTCCGCAGATGCCGCCTGGGATGCCCTCGACACGTCGAGCTCCGTCAGCCTCGAGCAGGAGATGCTCAAGGCAGGCGAGGTCAGCCGCGATCACAACTTGAACACGGGCGTCGTCAAGGCTTTTCACCGGATGCTGATGTCGGCCGTGAGGTCCGGCTGATGATCGATCCTCTCGCCGCTTCGACACGCCTCGCCGCCGCCGGCCTGGAAGCCCAGTCCCTGCGGTTACGCGTCGCCGCCGAGAACGTCGCCAACGCCCAATCGACCGGCTCTGAACCGGGCGCGGACCCCTATGCACGCAAGACCGTCAGCTTCCGCACGGCGATGGACCGCGCCGCCGGCGTTGCCTCGGTCAGGCTCGCGGCCATCGGGACCGACAATACTCCGTTTCGAATCGAGCGCGACCCCGGCAACCCGGCCGCCGACGACGAGGGCAACGTCAAGATGCCCAACGTGAACATGCTTGTGGAGATGGCCGATATCCGCGAGGCCAACCGCTCCTACGAGGCCAACGTGCAGGTGATCAAGCAGGCGCGCGCCATGGTCGCGAGCGTCATCGATCTCCTGAGAACCTGAGGACCGTCCCGATGATCGAAGCCCTCGCCTCCATCTCAGCCTTCGACAAGGCGGGTGCGGCCTCCCGCACCGAAGGCACCGCTGCGCTTCAGCGCGCGGTGATGCCGGCATCGTCGGCCGCACCGACGACCGATTTTGCCGACGTGATGGCCCAGCTCGTCTCCGGCGTCCGCACCTCGGTCCGCACCGGCGAGGCCACCGCGATCCAGGGGATCAAGGGCAACGCCTCGGCCCAGCAGGTCGTCGAGGCCGTGCTCTCCGCCGAGCAGAGCCTGCAGACCGCTATCGCCGTACGCGACAAGGTGGTCGCCGCCTATCTCGAACTCAGCCGCATGCCGATCTGATCAACGTGCCGATTTAAGGAACGAACGCCGTGAGAGCTCTCGCCATCGCCGCGACCGGCATGAACGCCCAGCAGCTGAATCTCGAGGTCATCGCCAACAACATCGCCAACCTGAACACCACCGGGTTCAAGCAGGCGCGCGCCGAGTTCACCGACCTGCTCTACCAGGCCGAGCGCCAGCAAGGCGTGCCGAACCAAGCCGGCCAGGAGCCGGTTCCCGAGGGCGCGATGCTGGGTCTCGGCGTGCGCACCGCCGCGATCCGCAACCTCCACCGTCAAGGGCAGCTCGCCAACACCGCCAACCAGCTCGACATGGCGATCAACGGCCGCGGATATTTCCAGATCACCAGCCCCAACGGCGAGATCAATTATACCCGCGCCGGCTCGTTCAACCGAAACAATGCCGGCCAGCTCGTGACGCTGGAGGGCTACACCGTCGAGCCGGCGATCCTGATCCCGGCCAATGCGGTGGACGTGGTGGTCAACCAGTCTGGGCAGGTGTTCGCCAAGATCGACGGCCAGGTCGCCCAGCAGAACATCGGCCAGCTCTCGCTCGCCAACTTCGCCAACGAATCCGGCCTCGAGCCCCTCGGCAACGGCCTCTACCGCGAGACACCGGCCTCCGGTCAGGCGGTGGTCGGCGTCGCCGGCGACGTGAGCTTCGGCAGGATCCAGCAGGGCTACCTCGAAGGCTCGAACGTCGATCCGGTCAAAGAAATCACCAACATGATCACGGCGCAGCGCGCCTTCGAGATGAACTCGAAGGTGATCACCACCGCCGACGAGATGGCCGGCACGGTCTCCAAGGGCATCCGCTAAGGGCCGACTGCGATGCGACGCCTCTCAGCGTCCATCCGCCAGACCAGACAAGACGCGCGGGCGGCGGGACGGGTGCTCCGGCGCCGGACCCTGTCAGCCGAGAGCCGGACACAGAAGAGTACGACGGACATGGGCAAGACCTCCTTCCACCGACGGATCGCGGGCGCCCTTGCTGGCCTCGTCCTCGCCTGCGTCGGGCCGGTCGCGGCGGGCGAGCTGATGCTTCCCGTCCCGACCGTGACGATCTATGCCGGCGACATCATCAAGGAATCGATGCTGCGCCTGCAGGCCTATCCCGAGACCTTCAAGGCCCGGGCCGCCGTGATCGACGCGCCGCTCGCCATGGTCGGTCGCTCCGCCCGCCGGATGCTGCTGCCGGGCGAGCCGGTGCCGGTCAACGCCGTCGATGATCCTCGCCTCGTCAGCCGCGGCGCGCCGACCCAAATCGTGTTCGAGGAGAATGGCCTGTTCATCACCACCGTGGGGTCGCCCCTCCAGAACGGAGGCCTCGGCGAACTCATCCGGATCCGCAATAGCGATACCGGACGGATCATCCTGGGCACCGTGATGGCCGACGGACGCGTCCGGACCGGTGACAGATGATGCGCCACATCCTCCTCGTCCTGGCAGCTTTCTTCCTCGTCGCCCCGGCCGCCTTGGCCGGCACCCGCATCAAGGACATCGCCACCCTCAAGGGCGTGCGCGACAACCAGCTCGTCGGCTACGGCCTCGTCACCGGCCTTCAGGGCACGGGCGATACCCTTCGCAATGCCCAATTCACCGAGCAGTCGCTGCAATCGATGCTCGACAAGATGGGCATCAACGTCCGCGATGCCCGCCTGCGCACCCGCAACGTCGCCGCCGTCATGGTGACCGCCGACCTGCCGCCCTATACGGGCATCGGCTCGCGCATCGACGTCACCGTGACCTCCCTCGGCGATTCATCCTCGCTCAAGGGCGGGACCCTGCTGATGACTCCGCTGATGGGCGGCGACGGCCTCGTCTACGCCGCGGCGCAGGGACCGCTCGCGGTCTCCGGCTTCGTCGTCGGCGGTCAGGCCGAGACGGTGACGCAGGGCGTGCCGACCGCCGGGCGCATCCCCAACGGCGCGCTGATCGAGCGCGAGGTGACGGGCACCTTCCGCGACCTGCCCGAACTCGTGATGGAGCTCAAGAACCCGGACTTCAAGACCGCGATCCTGGTAGCGGATGCCATCAACGCCTACGCCCTGCAGCGCTTCCGCAAGCGCGTCGCGATCCCCCGCGATCAGCGCGCCGTGGTGCTGATCCGCCCCGCCCAGATCGCGCAGACGCGCTTCATTGCCGAAGTCGGGGATCTCTCCGTCGATCCCGACGTGCCGGCCCGGGTCGTCGTCGACCAGCGCACCGGAACGGTGGTGATCGGGCGAAACGTGCAGGTCTCGACGGTGGCGGTGACCCACGGCAACCTCACGGTCCGCGTGAGCGAGACGCCCGAGGTCTCGCAGCCCGAGGGCTTCTCGCGCGGTCAGACCGTCGTGGTGCCGCGCACCGAGGTGGCGGTGAACGAGCAGCCGGGGCGCCTCGCGATCATCCGCGGCTCGGACCTCCAGACCCTTGTGCGCGGCCTCAACCAGGTCGGGCTCAAGCCCACCGACATCATCTCGATACTGCAGGCGGTGAAGACCGCTGGCGCACTCCAGGCGGAGCTCGTCGTCCAATGATCCGCGCGCGGTTTCTCCTCGCTGCGACCTTCTCGCTTGCCTTGGTCGCCGGTCCGGCATCGGCAGTCGAAGCACCGCCGGCCGAGACGGCCAAAGCAGCGGAGGCGGCGCCGAAGCAATCCGGGTACTGCGCCAGCATCGCGGACGCTGCCGCGGATGCCCGCTTCGCCTGGCAGAAGGAACAGCTCGCGGCGCTGGAAAAGCAGGTCGAGGAGCGGATCAAGCGCCTCGAAGAAAAGCGAGCCGAGTACGAATCCTGGCTCTCGCGCCGCGACGCCTTCCTCGCCAAGGCCGACGAGGGCGTCGTCGCGATCTACACGAAGATGCGCGCCGATGCGGCTGCCCTTCAGCTCGCCAACATGCCCGACGAATCCGCGGCGGCGATCCTGACGAAGCTCAACGCCAGGACCGCCAGCGCCATCCTGAGTGAGATGGAGGCCGCCCGCGCCTCCCAACTCGCCCGCGTCATGACCGATCTGGGCAAGAAGGCCCGAGACAGCGAGAAATCCTGATGACCCTCCCGTTGAATCCTCGGACCAGGCTCGGCCTCGCTCTCGTCGTCCTCGCTCCCACGCTCGGCGCCTGCAACAGCAACCGCCTCTCCGAGTTCGGGCAGCCGCCAGTGCTGAGCCCGATCGGCACCGGTCTCGCCGCCCCGCGCGAGACCCTGCCCACTACTTTCGGCTCGCTCAACCGGCGCACCTATCACTCGGCTTGGTCGCCGAATGCCGTCGAGATGTACCAAGACCCGCGCGCTCGCAATGTCGGCGACGTGATCACGGTGGCGATCCAGATCGAGGACAAGGCGCAATTCGACAATTCGAGTGATCGCTCGCGCAGCCAGCGTTCGAGCCTCGGCTTCGACTTCGGCTACGGCGTCTCGGCGCTCAAGGATTCGGCGACCGCCGATGCCGGCATCCGCTCCTCCATGGAAACCAAGGGCGCGGGCAGCATCGACCGCTCCGAGAGCCTCCGGTTCTCGGTGGCCGCGGTCGTCACCGAGGTCATGCCCAACGGCAACATCCTGATCTCGGGCTCGCAGGAGGTGCGGGTCAATAACGAAGTCCGCGTGCTCAACGTCGCCGGCATCGTCCGGCCGCGCGACATCTCGCGGACCAACACCATCGCGTACGACAAGATCGCCGAGGCGCGGGTCTCGTATGGCGGTCGCGGCCGCATCAGCGAGGTGCAGGCGCCAACTCTTGGCCAGCAGGTCTTCGAGACCCTGGCGCCGTTCTGACGCCGTCTCGATCCGGAGAACGACACGATGGCCGACAAGAAGGACGATGCGCCGAAGAAGAAGGGCGCTATGGCGCTGATCGGCGCCGTGGCGGTGGCGAGCCTCGTCGCGATCGGCACAGGTGGTGGACTCGGCATCTACCTTCATTCCACCGTCGAGAAGGCGGTCGACCAGAAGAAGCGCGAGGAAGAGGACAAGGCGGTCAAGGTGCTGACATACACCGGCGACCTTTCCCTGCGCAGCGTCGGCTCCGTGGTCACCAATCTTGCCGATCCCAACGAGGCCTGGGTCCGCCTCGAGTCCTCCGTCGTGTTCAAGACGGTCTCGGTGCCGGCACCTGACGTGGCGCTCGCCGAGATCCGGGCCGACATCGTCGCCTATCTGCGCTCGGTCACCACGAAGCAGATCGAGGGCGCGAGCGGTCTGCAGCATCTTCGCGAAGACCTCAACGAGCGCGTCGCTTTGCGCACCAAGGGCCAGATCCGCGAGCTGATCGTGGAATCCATCGTGGTGCAGTAGGGCACTTTCCCCTCCCCCTTGTGGGGAGGGGCAGGGGTGCGGATGGCTGGGCGACCTGTCGTCGAGGCCAGCGGAACCACCCTCACCTCCAACTCCTCCCCCCAAGGGGGAAGTGAGTCGCCAGCATCGGTTAGGTTCGATCGACGGAAAGCCTCATGAGACCCCTCACAACGGCGTTCCTCGCCCTCGCCTTAATGCCGCTCCTGACTGCCGCAGCTTCCGCGCAATCGGCCACCGGCCTTCCGGCCCTCGATGCGCTCCTGCCCGCCGGCAACGGCGCCGCGAGCGGGCGCATCCTGCAGCTCATCGCCCTGATGACGGTGCTGTCCCTGGCGCCGGGCCTCCTCGTCATGGTGACGAGCTTCACGCGCTTCGCGGTGGCGTTCTCGTTCCTGCGATCGGGGCTCGGGCTGCAGAGCACACCGGCCAACATGTTCCTCGTCAGCCTCGCGCTCTTCCTCACCTTCTACGTCATGGCCCCGACCTTCGACCGGGCCTGGAACGAGGGCATCAAGCCGCTCAGCGAGAACCGGATCACCGAGGTCGAGGCCCTCCCGAAGATCGTCGAGCCGTTCCGCGAGTTCATGACCACCCATGTGAGGCCCAAGGACCTCCAGACCTTCACGGACCTCGCCAGCCGTACCTTCCCGGCGGTGCAGGAAGGCGAGAAGATCGACCTGCGAATCCTCATACCCGCCTTCATGATCTCGGAGCTCAGACGGGGCTTCGAGATCGGCTTCCTCATCGCCCTGCCGTTCCTCGTGATCGACATGATCGTGTCCACGGTGGTGATGTCGATGGGCATGATGATGCTGCCGCCGACCGTGATCTCGCTGCCGTTCAAGGTGCTGTTCTTCGTCCTCATCGACGGCTGGAACATGCTGGTGAGCGGGCTCGTACGATCGTTCTTCTGACCGCCCCTGGGAAAGCAACCTCCGCACAAGGATCGCGGGCGACAAGGACCTTCGCAGGCATGACCTCAGCGGAGCAGCCCTTTACATGTCCGGTCTCCAACACGCCGAACGGCTCTGGAACAACATTCTCGCGCTCGGCGGACGGCGCATCGCGGCGCTGGGCCTGATCGGCCTCGTCGTGTTCCTGTCGGTGGGGCTCGGCGCCTATTACCTCAGCCGGCCCGCCCAGGAACCCCTCTACACGGGCCTCAGCCGCGAGGATGTCGGCCGCATCGGCGGCGTCCTCAAGGATGCCAACATCCCCTTCGACGTGGCCGCCGACGGCGCCTCCGTCCTCGTCGCCTACGGCCATACCGCGCAGGCCCGGATGCTGCTCGCCGAGAAGGGCCTGCCGCAGAGCTCGAAATCCGGGTACGAATTGTTCAACGACCTTGGCTCGCTGGGCATGACCTCCTTCATGCAAGAGGTGACTCGGGTCCGTGCCCTCGAAGGCGAGATCGCACGCACCATTCAGGGCATGAAGGGCGTGCGCGCCGCCCGCGTCCACATCGTCCTGCCGGACCGCGGCTCGTTCCGGCGCGACCAGCAGCCGCCCTCCGCCTCCGTCGTGGTCCGCACCGAGCCCGCCGACGACGTCAGTGGCGCCCAGGCCATTCGCCAGCTCGTCGCCTCCGCCGTTCCCGGCATGAGGCCCGACCGCGTCACCGTCATCGGCACCGACGGCGCCCTTATCCTTTCGGGGGACGAGACCAGCACGGCGACCACAGGCAAGATGGCGAGTCTCGAGAAGACCGTCAGCCGCGAGGTCCAGGAGAACATCCGCCGGACGCTCACGCCCTATCTCGGCATCGGCAATTTCGAGGTCAGCGTCGCGGCGCGGCTGAACACCGACAAGACCTCGGTGAACGAGACGATCTACAATCCCGATCAGCGGGTCGAGCGCTCGACTCGCGCCGTCCGCGAGACCGAGAACGCGCAGAACCGCAATTCGCAGCGTCCGACCTCTGCCCAGCAGAACCTGCCCGACCAGCGCACGCGCTCGGACGGCAACGACACCTCCAGCAACGAGACCCAGAAGCGCGAGGATCTCACCAATTACGAGATCTCGACGAAGACGATCCAGACCGTCAGCGACGGCTACGCCATCAAGCAGATCTCGGTCGCCGTCCTCGTCAATCGCTCGCGCCTGGCGGCCCTCGCGGGCCCTCAGGGCGGCAAGGAATCGATCGACGCGCAGATCGCCGAGATCGAGCAGCTCATCGGCTCGGCCGCCGGCTTCAGCAAGGAGCGCGGCGACAACGTGAAGGTCGCGGCCGTCGGCTTCGTCAATGACGGCCAGCCGCTGGAGCCGGTGGCGCCCTTGAGCCTGCAGGACGTGCTGCTGCGCCAGTCGGCGACCCTCATCAACGCCGCCACCATCCTCCTCGTCGCCGGTCTCCTGATCTGGTTTGGCCTGCGCCCGGCCATGCGCGCCATCCTGGCGATCCCGGCCGCCGAGCAGGAGCAGGTCGCCGCCCTCGCGGCTGCCTCTGGGGCGAGCCTGCCTGGCCCGGACGGGGCGGCGCTCGCCGGACCGCCGGGGTCGGGACTTGCCGAGCTCGCAGGTCCCGTCCCGACCAACGTCGCCGGTATGATCGAGGACCTCGCCGACAAGATGGCCCGCTCCCCGCAGAAGCGCCTCGAGCAGATGATCGAGGCCGACGAGGAGCAAGCCGCGCAGATCCTGAAGCGCTGGCTCATGCGTGAGGAAGTTGCCTGATGGCACCGGTGATCGCCCGCTACCTCCCCGACTTCTCCATCGCCGAGGCCTCGCCCCCGCCGCGCGCCCAGGACGGCCTCGCCCTCCTGCTCCGCAACCCGACACGCCCCGCAGCACCCACGCCGCCGCCGGAGGATCGCGAAGCCCTCCTGCGTGCCGCCGAGGCGAAGGGATGGGAGCAGGGCCGCGCCGACGCCCAGGCCGAATCCGCATCGATCCTTGCCCGTGCGCGGGAGGATTTCGACGCCCGGCTCGACATCGCACGGCGCGACTGGTGCCGCCTGGAGGCCGAAAGCCTTGCCGCCGGCTTCAGCGCTGCCCTGGCGACGCTGGCAACCACCTTCAGCGACAGGATCGGCCAGCTCCTCGTTCCGGTCGTCACCGAAACCCTCCGCCGGCAGGCGGTCGACGAGCTCTCGACGGTGCTGACCGGGCTTCTCAGCGAAGGTCCGCGTGGTGCTCCGATCCGGGTCCAGGGCCCCGGCGACCTCCTCGATGCCATCGCCGGCCAGCTCGGTGCTTTGTCCGGCTCGGTCGCGTTCGTTCCCGCCGACGCCATCGAGATCACTGTCCGTGCCGACCAGACCTTGATCGAGACGCAGCTCGGCGCATGGGCCGGCCGCCTCGCCGCCGCAGTCGGGGAGCGCTGACATGGCGGAGGGCGCCCACGAGATCATCATCATCAAACGCCACGGCGACCACGAGGAGGGTCACCACGGCGGCGCCTGGAAGATTGCGCTCGCCGATTTCATGACGGCCATGATGGCGCTCTTCCTTGTGCTGTGGCTGATCGGCTCGACCACAAAGGAGACGAAGACTGCCATCGCCGAGTATTTCAACCCGGTGAAGCTTGCCGACGTCACCTTCGATCGCCGAGGTTTGCGCGACCCGCAGAACACGCCCGGCGAAGCGCCGAGCGAAGGCGAGCTCGGCAAGACGGATGGCGGCCACGGCGAGGGCGGCAAGGGGGACGGCAAGAGCGGCGATGGCAAGAGCGCCGGTGCTCCCGGCAGCCGCGCTCGCGAGGCTGCCCTGTTCCAGGACCCGTACTCCGTTCTCGCGCGGCTCGCCGCCGAGGTCGAGTCCGACCGTGCCGATTCCGCCGATGCCGTCGTGACAGAGGCCGGCCAACCCGGCATCAGCGGCGGCGAAGCGGCACGCGATCCCTTCGATCCGCTCTATTGGCAGGTGGCGTCGCTGCCCAAGAACCGGACCGACACCCCCGGTGCCGCCAATACCGTCGCGCCACCTCCCCAGGACGGCCGGCCGGATGCACGATCCGCGAACCACGGCGCCGTCGTCGCCAAGGCTGACACGGCCAGGACCACCGCAGCCAAAGGCGATACGGTGAAGGGTGATGCCATCAAGGCTGCTCCCATCCAGTTGGCAGCGGCGGGCGAATTGCTGCCCGTCCTGGCTAACGCGAAACCGGCCGATGCGGCGGCACCTCCGGTTCCTCGCGAGGCTGCGAAGGAACCGGCCGTCGAGTTTCGACGCGAGGCGGCTCCCGAGGTCGCAGCCCCGGCATTGGGCGAGCCCGTGAAGGAGGCCGCGAAGGATCCGGCCAAGGCGGCGGCCGATGCGGCCGAAGCCGCCGCGGTCGCGGAGATCCGGGCAGAGATCGCCAAGGCCATTTCCGGCCTCGGAACCGGGGCGCCGGCACCGCAGATGGATGTTCGGCGCTCCGGCGAGGGGATCCTGATCAGTCTCACCGACGAGGCCAATTTCAGCATGTTCTCGATCGGATCGGCGGAGCCGCAGGCCAAGGTGGTCAAGGCGCTCGAGCGGATCGCCAAGGTCATCAAGGATCGTCCCGGTCGGATCGTGGTTCGCGGCCACACAGACTCGCGGCCTTTCCGTTCCGAGACCTACGACAACTGGCGCCTGTCGTCAGCGCGCGCGCAGATGGCCTCCTACATGCTCGTCCGCGGCGGCGTCGAAGATGCTCGCCTGGAGCGCATCGAAGGCTATGCCGACCGGCTTCCGCGCAATGCCGCAGACCCGAAGGCGGCCGAGAACCGTCGCATCGAGATCCTTCTGCGGGGGCGGCCCGAGTGAGACTCCGCGCTCGATTCCCAGGCCTCGCCCCGCTGATTCTGGCGGTGCTGCCACTCGTGCCGGCGAGTGCCGCCGATTCGAAGGGCGAAGGCGAGGCGAAGGCGCCGACCGCGGCGATCGAGCCGCTACCGATCGCCGCTTACTCGGTGCCGATCGAACTCGTCCGCACGCTCCAGCTACTTCAAGACCGCATCGCCCTCGGCTCGACGCAGGCGTTCATCGGCCAGCGCGCATTGGTCCAGCACGCCGAGGAGCGGATGCTGGCGCTGCAGCCGGAGACCTGGGCCGAGCAGAAGAACGTCCGGGCGGCGGTGACCTTCGCGCTGAGCGGGGGCGGACCTGGGCTGATGCGCCACCTCGTCGCCTCCGGAAAGGCCGGCGACGCCGAGACGCCTCTCATCCTCGGCACCCTCGCGTATCTGGAGGGCCGCGAGAAGGAAGCGCGAACGCTTCTCTCTAAGATCGATCCCAATGCCGTGCCGGTCGGCCTCGGCGCCCAACTCGCCCTGGCACAGGCTGCTCTCGCGGCGAGCGTCGATCCGGCGCAATCGGTGCGCCTCCTCGACCTCGCCCGCCTCCTGGCGCCGGGAACGCTCGTCGAGGAGGGGGCACTCCGGCGCGAGATCTTCGTGCTCGCCCAGACCGGCGACCTCAAACGGTTCGAGGCCCTCGCGATCCAGTACCTCCGGCGTTTTCGTCACTCGGTCTATGCCGGAAACTTCCGGCAACGCTTCGCGGCGGCGCTGACCCGCCTCGACTTTGCCAACGACGGCGCCCGCTTCGCCAAGCTTCAGGCGATGCTTGACGAGATCGAACCAGAGGGGCGGCGCGACATCTATCTCCTCGTTGCCCGCGCCGGGCTCGACCAGGGCAAGACCAGCACGGCCGTCTTCGCCGCCGAGCGGAGCATCACCCTCGCCGACCCGGCTTCGCCCTTCGCGGTGCGCGCCCGCCTCTATCGTGCGGCGGCCCTCCTCGCCGCGGAGGGGCATTTCGACCACAGCATCGAGACCCTGCGCACGACGGATCGTCGCGTGCTCGCGGATGCCGACCTCGTGCTCCTCGACGCCGCCCTCGCCATGGCGGCGGAGATCCGCTCCGTGCCCGCCGCCAAGGCAGAGGCGACGACGACCGTTCCCGACTCGGCGACTCCGAAACGTGCCCTGCCGATGCCGGCCTCCATCGCCCGCGCGCAGGGAATGATCGATCGGGTCGACGCGATGATGAATAGGAGCAGCCGGTGAATACGCTCGGTGCCAACCTTGCTTCCGTCCGATCCGGCCCCGAGTCTCCGGCGAGCCGGTCGGGGCGCGACGACGATAGCGCCGTGGCGTTCGGCGCGATGCTCGGCGCTCTGGCCGGAGATGGAGCGCCGGGTGCCAAGCCGGCCCCGGCCGAACTGGAGCCCGAAACACCGCCGCCTCCACCGACAGATGCCGCTCCCGCCTCGACGCTCCTCAAGGCCCTGGACGCCGCTACGTCGGTTCCGACGGGCGGCATTCCCGGCGGCATCGAGAACCTGTTGGGGCAGACCGCACAGCTCACCCTGATTGCGCCTCCATCCGTGGCATCGACCGCGGCCATGCGGCGGGGCGGGCCTGCGGCGGGCATCGCAATGGCGGGCCTGCACGAAAGGCTTCAGGTCACCGTCCTGTCCCAGGAAACCCACTTCGCGCCGGTGAAGCCGCACCCGGTGACACTGATGCCGGTGCTGCCAGCGGCTGCCGAGGACGTCGGAGCGGCCAACCTCATCGGATCCACGCAGCCGGGACAGGTCTCCGCTGCAGTCCGGCCGGACACGTCCGCCGTCGCCAACGCTGCAACGGCGTTCGATGCCCTTTCGCCCTCGCATCTTGTCTTGGCGGCAGCGTCTATCCAGCGGGCGTCGCCAGAGCCGGGAGGACCCGACCCAGCCATCGCCACGGTTTCATCCTCGACGGCAGCGAATCCCCTATCCGGCCTTGCGATAGCGCCGGGCATTCCGAACGGAGTCCAGGGCACCGCAGAGGCCGATCCCGCACAGCCGTCAGGCGTATCGCCAGGTGCTTCGACGGCCACCCCGGCGCAGTCCTCACAGGTTGATGCGTCCAGCGCTGAGACCCCCGCTCCCGCGACTGGCGTATCCGGCCTCGCAAAAGCGACTTCGCCAGGACCATCGGGCGGAAAGTCGGTAACGGCCGAGACTTCGCCTTCGAACGACGATACCGAACGGCCCATGGCAAGCCCGGCATCGCAGGCGAATGCTGTCCGGTCTGTTCGTCCCGGATCACTGGAAGCGTCACCCGACGACCGGAACGGACGCCGGTCGGAAGACGCGAAACCCGTCATCGCCGCAACCGTGATTCAGGGCGCGCCTGCGTCGTCAGCGCCGCAGACCCTCCAGATGCCTTCGATCCCGATGCCTTCGCTCCAGGTGGCCGAGGCCGTGCTGGCCGAGGTCGGCCGTCTGCCGGGCGTGAGCGGTCCGGTCATCCAGTCTGGTGCCGAAGGACCGCTGCGGATCCTTACAATCCAGCTTCGCCCGGACGATCTCGGCACCGTCGTGGTGCGGATGCGCCTGCGCGGCGACCAGCTCGAGATGAGCCTTCACGCGAGCCGCGAGGAGACCGCCTCCCTCCTGCGCAGCGACGGCGCGGCCCTTGACGATCTTCTCAGAAGCGCCGGCTACCAGCCGGACCTCGTCACCGTCACCTCCGGGCGCGGCGAGGGGGCCGGTGCCGCTGACCCGGCGCGCGGCGGTGCTGCGGGCTCCTCGGCGCAGGGCGGATCGAACAGCGATCCCCGCCACGCCAATTCCGATCAATCCGGGCGCCGCCAGCCCGAACCCCGCGACCCGGAGCGTGCGGGCATCTCGAGGGACAGGACGAGCGATGAGACGAACTCTGTCGGTTCTGGCCGTCTCGGCCGCTATCTCTAGCGCCCCGGCGCCAGCGGCGGCCACCAATGTGTGCGAGCGCGAGATGGCAGGCGCCTCGGCCAAGCACGGCGTGCCCCTGGGCGTCCTCTACGCCGTCGGCCTGACCGAGAGCGGCAACAAGGGCTCACTGCAGCCCTACGCGATGAATATCGCCGGCAAATCCTATTTCGGGTCGAGCGCCGCCGACGTGATGCAGCGGCTCGCCCTGGCTCAGCGCAGCGGGGTCAAGCTCGTCGATCTCGGCTGCATGCAGATCAACCACCATTACCACCGGTCGCGGTTCACCTCGCTCGAAGGCATGATCGACCCGCGCCAGAACGTCGAATACGCCACCGTCTTCCTGAAGGAGCTGAAGGCGCGTGAAGGAAGCTGGACCCTCGCCGTCGCGCGCTACCATGCCGGGCCCAACAACAATCCCGCGCAGAAGATCTATGTCTGCCGCGTCATCGGCAACATGGTCGCGACCGGCTTTGGACAATGGACCCCAAATGCCCGGAGCTTCTGCAAGTAGATCGATGCTGAACGGGCGCTCAGCCGATGAAGGTGTAGCCGATGAAGCGCTTGGCCTCGATCGGGTCGTAGCCAAGCCGCGTGCTGAGCTTCTTGCGCAGCTTGCTCACGTGGCCCTCGATTACGCTTTCCTCGACGCCGTTGCTGTAGACGCCGTAGACCACGTTGTAGATCTGCGTCTTCGTCATCCGGCGCCCCTTGTTGCGGACGAGGCATTCGAGGATGTGACGTTCGCGCCGGGGCAGGGCGAGGACCTCGCCGTCGATCTCGGGATCACGTCCGTCGAAATAGACTTTGAGGCGGTCGGTCGAGGCCGATTTCTCGCCCACCTGCGGCAGGCCGCCATTGACCCGCCGCCAGATCGCTTCGGATCGCGCCAGGATTTCGCGGACATGGACGGGCTTCGGCAGCACGTCGTCAATGCCGGCATCAAGGAGGACCAGGGTGTCGTCGAGATTGCGCACGTCGCTCAGCGCGATGATCGGCGCGCGCGACAGCTTGCGGATCGCGCTGGCGCATTTGGCGCGCTCCTCGAAGTCTCCGAGGAGAAATCCCTGGATTGCTTCCCTGTCGCCGCGCGACGAGGCCTGGAACCAGCTGGCGAACTCATCCGGTGCGAGGCCAAGGGACGAGATGCCCTCTCGATCGAATCTGGCCTTGTACCCGGCATTCACTGATTGCCGCGCATCGACCAGGATGTACATCGTCGATCTCTCCGGTTCCTACGCAACCGTCATCGTGACCTAAGCAACTCTCGCGACCGATCCGAGGGAATGCCGCTTTAATGGAGCGGCAACAATGCTTCGTCACAGCATTGTCGTGCGAATGACGCTGCCCACATCGAGCTATCGCCCCACTGGATTGCAGATGGGTATAGACCGCAACTTCGTGAACATTCGCCCACGCCTTTGCTGCCCAGCATCTACTCGCAGATGCGATTCGACGATTTAACCTATGAATGTCGCCGGGCATTCATATGGTCAATCCAATTCGGAGCACCGGGTCAGACAAATCGCGTTTCCGACTCAAAAAACTCGCCATCTATGGGCAAGCAGCGAGGTTTGTTCAACTAACAGTCGAAAACCAGGTTCGCCGCTCGCGGGAGCCGAGGTTCAAGCCGCGGCCGGCCGCAGTCGAGCATCCGCCAGTGCGCTCGCGAAGCCGTCGAGGTTGAACTGCGACGGGCTTTGGTCTGCCAGGATGCGCTGAATCGCAACGCCGACATAAACGCCGTCGAGGATCAGCTTGAAGAAGACCGTCACGGGCTTCGTCACGAACTCCATGTCGAGGACGACGGTCAGCGAGCGGCCCCAGTCGAACCGGATGTCGGCGCCGTCGGCATAGGCGATCGTTGCCTCCTTGAAGAAAGGCTCTGCGGAGGAGGCCACCAGGTCGGCGATGTTGCCGTGGCGCTCGCCCTTGACCCAGCCGATCAGGATGCCGCCGTCGAGGAGGCAAAGTTCGGCGATGAAGTCGCGGATCGCCGTTGCGAAGACGCGCTCGGCCGCTCCGAGCACATCGTCGTCCCTCAAAGGTTCGCCGTCTGACGAGCGCGGAAGTGCTGTCATGTACGGGTCCTCGCGAACAGGAAGAACAGGATCTGGGCCACTGCGCTGTAGAACTCCGCGGGGATCATCCGGTCGACCTCCACACTGTCGTACAGGGACCTTGCGAGAGGCTTGTCTTCCACGACGGGAACGCCGTTCGCCTCTGCAATTTCTCGGATGCGAAGGGCGAGAAGGTCCTTACCCTTGGCGAGCACGAGGGGAGCGGGCTGTTCTTCTCGGTTGTAACGCAGGGCGATGGCATAGTGAGTCGGGTTGGCGATCACCACGGTGGCCTCTTTCACCGCCGAGAGCATGCGTTTGCGTGACCGGTCCTGCGCCAGAGAGCGCAGGCGACTCTTGATCAGGGGGTCGCCCTCGCTCTGCTTGTGCTCGTCCTTGATGTCCTGGTGGGACATCCTGAGCGACCGCTGCCAGCGAAGGCGCGACCAGACCAAATCGGCCGCCACGATTACGATGGTGGCGATACTGACGACCGAGATCAGCCGGATCGAGACCGTGAGGATCAGGTCGGGGATCTGGCTCGGATCGGAGAACATGGCATTCATGGCTTTGTTGCCCTCCGAGCGCAGGAGCAGCAGGGCGACGAGTGAAACCGATAAAAATTTAAAGACCGATTTCAGAAATTCGATTTGACCTTCCTTGCCGAAGATCCGTCCCCAGCCCTTCGCCAGCGATACCCGTGACCATTGCGGTCGGATCCGCTCGCCGACGAGGCTCGGGACGTTCTGGAGGAGGGATGCCGCAAGGCCGCAGAGCCCGAGGATCGCCAGGATCGGGACGAGGAAGCGGGCCACCGCGAGGGCGGTGCCCTGGAACAGCATCGCGGCGTCCTGGCTGTTTTCCAGCGCAAAGCCCCGCGGATGGTCGAGCAGGGGGGACAGGTCTCGAACAAGCGGCCCGACCCCGTCGCGGACGACGAAGCTCAGGGCGATGAGGAGCCCGAGAATCGATGCGAAGATGGGTGCTTCGCGGGAGAAGGGGACATTGCCCTTCTCGACGGCATCCCGAATCTTGCGTTCGGTCGCCGCTTCGGTCTTGCTTTCGGGATCGTGATCATCCGACACGGGACGGGCCCGGCCGCATGGTCAGGGTCGCCGTGGCCTCAGCGGATGAGGGCCTCAACCTCGCCTCCCGCATTGATCTCGATCTCGCCGCGGCCCGCCATCTCCATGGCAAGGTCGGTGATGCTGCGGCGCGCCTCCATGACGTCCTTCGCCGCGGCGGGCTCGCCGCCATTGAGCTCGTGCTCGACCATGCGCCGCACGCGGGCGGAGAGAGCGCCCAGTACCACGTTGCGGAACTCGGCATCCGTGCCCTTGAGCGCGAGGACGAGGCGGTCGTTCGGCACGGAATCGAACAGGCTCGTCCTCGCGCGCGGAGCCAGCTTGACGATGTCGTCGAAAGTGAAGAGCAGCCCCTTGAGGATCTCGACCGATTTCGGCCGCGACTCGCCCAGACTCGTCAGCACCTCGTCGATCTGGGTGCGCTCCATCTTGTTGATGATGTCCGCCATCTTGGCGTGGGTATCGGCGCCCGAGTTGCGCGATCCGTTGATCAGGAAATCCTCGAGAAGCCCCTTCTCGATGGCTTGGCGGACCTCGTCGACGATCGGCTTGAACGACAGCATCCGCCGCATGATGGTGTTGCGCAGAGCTTCCGGAAGGTGAGCCATCACCTTGGCGGCGGCACTCGGCTTGATCTTCGAGAGGACGAGAGCGGCCGTCTGCGGATGCTCCTTGACGAGGTAGCTCGCCAGCATCGTCTCCGATACGGTCGACATCCGTTCCCAGACTGACCTGGTCACGTCGCCCCGCAGGTCGGCGAGGATATCCGAGAGCTGGTCGGCCGGAAGGAGGCCGGTGAGCAGCTTCTCGACCTCCTGAAGAGTGCCGACAAGGCTGCCGCCCGCCGAGAACTCGCCGGAGAAGGTCTCGACGATGGTGTCGAGCTGGTTCGAACTCACCGCCCCGAGCTGGGTCGCCGATCGGGTGATCTGGCGGATCTCCTCCGGCTCGAAATACTTGAGCAACCGGCCGGCCGCCGGCTTCCCCATGGCCAGGAGCAGCGCCGCGACCTCGTCCACCGGATTGAGCTGCCGGAGATTGCCCTGAACCTTGGCCGGAAGAGTGGACATCGCCTGCTTTCAGCCCTCAGCCATTATGGCCGGAATCGGCCGGACCGACGATCTCGGTCAAGGAAACGCCGAAGCGGGAATTGTCCTCCTCGACGACCACGATCTCGCCGCGGGCGACGACCCGGCCGTTGACGGTGATGTCGACCGGCTCGCCGACACGGTGGTCGAGGGGCACGATGGCGCCGCGTCCGAGCTTCATCAGGTCTGCCACCGGCATGGTCGCCGACCCGAGCACCACCTGGATCAGCACCGGGATGCGCAGGATCGAATCCAGGTTGCGACCGTCGCCGACCCGGGGCTCTCCGTCGCTGGAAATGCTCGGGAAAGACGGAGTTGCGCCGGTAGGGACGGCGCTGGCGCTGTCGAAGGGGCTGTCGCTCATCGGCCGCTCATTGGGTTTCAAAAGATTTTGCAATGTGTGGGGCTTGTTCGTTCAAGGCCAGAACATCCGGTGCCATCAGCCGCTCGAGGTCGTCGGACGGTCGACGTGGGGCTGGTGGGCCGTGGCGATTTCGCCGGCGAGGCTCCGGCGGCTCGCCTCGAGATCCGAGAGGGTCTTGCGGGCCTCGTCGATCTTCACGGTCAGGTCCTCCAGGATGGCCCGGCCCTCGGTGCTGAAACTGCGGACCGCAGCCCCGGCGCTGGCGAGCGCATGGCCGGATTCGGCGAAGATCCGACCGTACTCGGCCTGGGTCCGGTCGAGGCGCTTGAGCTTGAGGTACATCGGCACCACGCAGGCGCTCGTCACCACGAGAGCCAGCAGCAGGACGGTGTCAACGAGCGGCGTCATCTTCGGCGGCTTCCTTTCGCTGCGCAATGGCTTCATCGACCCGTAGGACGTAGGATCCCTGCGCCTGGCCCATGTGGCACCAGAACAGGGGTCGGTCGTTGCCTTCCAGCATCACCCGCGTCGCAGGGGTGGCATCGAGGCCGATGACCTGGCCGACCTTGAGGTCGGCGATCTCGCCCAGCGTCAGGGTGCGCTCCTCCAGCACCGCCCGCAGCGTCACCTCGGCCTTCTGGACCTCGGCGGCCATCTGACGGGTCCAGCGCGGGTCGCGGGCCGCCGTATCGCCGGTGAGCGCCTTGGCGAGACGCGGCCTCATCGGGTTGATCGCCGAATGCGGCATGATCACCAGCAACTCTCCGCCGCGATTGAGCGCCTGGATCATGAAACGGGCCTCGACCGCCTTGTTGCTGCGGCCGCCGATGACAGCGAATTCCATCCTGGTCTCGGTGCGCTCCAGCCGGAACGTCGTCGCGGAGACGAGGGAGAAGGACGATTCGAGAGCCTTCCCGATCTGCTCGAAGATCATATGGGCGAGGCGGAGTTCGATCGCCGAAAACGGGCGCTCGTCCTCCACCGGCGGCTCTCCGCCGTCGGCTCCGAACAGGGCCTCGACCATGGTGAAGATGAAGTCGCGGTCGAGGGCGACGAGGATGTGGCTATCCCACTCGGCGGCGTGGAAGATCCCCGCCACCGCGTTGTTGTCGCAGGCATCGAGCAGCTCGCCGAAGGGGCCGTTCCTGATCCCCGTGAACGAGAAGAACACCGAGGATGCGACGAGGTGCTTGAGGTTGTCGGTGCAGGCACTGGTCAGCCGGTCGAACACCACCGCCAGCATCGGCAGGCGCTCGAGGGAGAGGCCGCCCGCTTCCTTGAGGCGTATCTTCAGGTCCGTCGGATTGGCGGTCGGTTGTCCGGTCATGCGGCCTCCCGCGGCGCTCCGCCTGTCACGGTCGCATTCTCGACCTCGTCGATGGTCGGGCGGTCTCCCGACGAGATGCCCTTGCGCCCGTGCTCCACCGCGATCTGCGGCACCGCTCCGTTCATGTATGCCAGAAGGCTCTGCTTGACGATGATATAGACCCGGCCTTGCTTCTCGCGGGTGGTCTTCACCTTGAGGGCGAAGGGCGCAAGCACACCGTAGGACAGGAAGATGCCGACGAAGGTGCCCACGAGTGCGGCGCCGATGAGGCCGCCGAGGATCTGGGGAGACTGGTCGAGGGCCCCCATCGCCTTCACGATACCGAGGACCGCCGCGACGATGCCTAGAGCCGGAAGCGCCTCGGCGACCGTGGTGAGGGCGGCATAGGGCTTGAGGGCGTCGCGCTTCTGGCCGGTGATCTCTTCGTCCATGAGCGCCTCGATCTCATGCGAACGCGCATTGCCGATCAGGATCAGGCGCGCGTAGTCGCAGATGAACATCACGAGGTCCTTGTTCTTGGCGACGTCTGGGTAGGTCTTGAACAGCTCCGAGTTCTCGGGGTCGTCGAGATGGGGTTCGACCTCGTTCCGGGGTTTGTTCTTGAGTTCCCGCATGAGGGTGTGAAGCAGGCCGAGGAGGGCGAGAAAGTCCTGACGCTTCGGCACCTTGCCGGTGAGTGCCTCCATCGATGCGCGGCCCGTGTCGACAACCGTCTTCATCGGGTTGGCGATGACGAACGTACCCGCCGCCATGCCGCAGATGATGACGTATTCCCAAGGCTGCCAAATGACGATGAGGTGGCCGCCCATGGCGACGAAGCCGCCGAGCATCGAACCGATGGCGATGACGAGACCGATGAGGACGCTCAAGGCTGCCGCCTCCACTGTGACCATGTCACGATGGGAGCGGGGATAGGGTGGATCGCTTGCGTGGGGCTGGCACACCCCCGACTCCGGAGGCGCGTTGTTCAGGCGCGCCCGAGAGCCGATTGCCTCACGTCATCGTCGGCCGGCGCCGTCGCCACCTCGCGGGGAGATGAGATTCCTGCGGCTCGGGGCAGCGACAAGGTGACGACGAGACCATGCGGCTCCCGGTTCGCCAGACTGATCTGTCCGGAATGGGCCTCGACGATCGCCGTAGCGATGGAAAGGCCGAGGCCGAAGCCTGGCGTCTCGTCGAGGTTTCGTGCGCGGTCTCCTCGGACGAAGGGCTGGAGCATCGCCACATGGTCCGCAGCGGGGATGCCGGGGCCCTCGTCTGCGATGGCGACAGTGGCTCCCGCCGAAGTCGCCGCCATGCTCACGCGCACCCGCCGGCCGTATTTCACCGCATTGTCAACGAGATTGGAGATCGCCCGTTGGAGTTCGTCGGATCGGCCATTGATCAGGACATGTCTCAAAGTCTCGGCCTCTACGTCCGCGCCCATGTCGGCGAAGTCGTCGCAGACCGTCTGGACGAGCGCGGCGAGATCGAGGGGCGCCATCTGGTCCTGCTTGCGTCCGTCGCGGACGAAGGACAGGGCGGCCTCGACCAGGGCGTTCATCTGGTCGAGGTCCCGCAGGGTTGCCGCGCGGGCGTCGTCGTCGTCGATGAACTCTGCCCGGAGGCGCATGCGGGTGATCGGCGTGCGCAGATCGTGGCTGATGGCTGCCAGCATGCGGGTGCGGTCGTCGATGAGGCGCGTGACGCGGTCGCGCATCCGTCCGAGCGCACGGGAGACCGTGAGCACCTCCTCGGGCCCGCGATCTGGAAGCGGCGTGCTATCGTCCACTCGGCCGAAAGCCTCGGCCGCCTCGGCCAGTCGCGCCAGGGGGGCCGCGAGTGCCCTCGTCGCCCAGACCGAGAGAACCGACAACATCGCGGCTAGAAATACGATCGTGCCGAGAACCGGGCCCCAGCGGTACGGCGGGGCGATCAGGCGGAACGGAACCCGCGCAGAGATGATCAGGCGGCTCGGCGTTTCCACCGTGAGCCGGGCCACGCCGTCCTCGCTGAGATCAGTCGATTTCGTCAGCGGGAGCACCTGGTAGCCGGCGCCGAGGTTCTGCAGGAGCCTCGGCGCCTGGGGGTGTGCCTCGCTGCCCGCATCTGCCGGAGCGGCTTCGTCCAAGCTCAGGTCCATCGACGGCTCCGCGGCTCTGGCCAAGGCGAAGACCACCTGTCGCTGGTCGGCCTGAGCGGTCTCGAGCATGCGTGCGACCACAGCGAGGCGATTGGTGACGCCTCCGGGCGTATCGACGGTGCGCCAGGGTCCGGCGCCGGCAAAAAAGAGAGCGATGGCGATGAGGATATGCGTGACGACGATGGTCATCACCACGAGCACCGCGATCTGGCCGCTGACGCTGCGGGGGACCGGAAAGCTACGCCGCGACGTGGCGGGCTCGTCCGGACGGGCTCGATCGCCGATGGGGTTAGTCATGACTCCCTAGATGCTCCGCCTACACTGTCACCAGCAAACCTTCCTTTGGCTTTCCGGGCACCGCAGGAGCCAAGCACACCGATGTTTCCGGGTTATCTCTGGCGACTGACGACCTCCGACGAGGAGCTTGATCACGAATTCTCTGCCGCCACGACGGCGAAGGTGAGGACGTCGACGGCCTTGGCGCCGCCGCGCAGGAGTGCCCGGGCGGCAGCGTTCGCGGTGGCGCCAGTTGTACTGACATCGTCGACGAGCAGCACGCGCCGTCCCTGCAGGCGTGCCTTGGCCGCCTCCGGAACCCGGAAGGCGCCCTGAAGATTGGCGGCGCGGGCGGGCCTGCTGAGACCCACCTGCGAGCGAGTGGCCTTGACCCGCTCGAGGCAGCCCGGGTCGTAGGATCGTCCCTTGTGCCCGGCGATGGCCTTCGCGAGAAGCGCCGCCTGATTGAAGCGCCGTCGCCAGAGACGCAGGCGGTGGAGTGGCACCGGAACGACGCAATCGGCCTCGGTAACGAGTTCGGTCCCCGCTGTCTCCATCATCCGCGCCATGACCGCTGCAAGGTCAAGACGGTCCTCGTACTTCAGGCGGTGAACCATCCGGCGCGCGACCTCATCGTAGACGGCGACAGCCCGTGCCCTTTCGAAGGCCGGCGGCTCGGCGATGGCACGTGGCGAGATCAGTGGCCCGACACCTAGATCCACGCTGAAGGGCGTCCCGAGCCGGGAGCAATAGGGCTGTTCGATCAGGGTCAAGCGTGTCCAGCAGGCAGGACAAAGGGCGTGCGCGTCGGCGGTGGCTCCGCCGCAGCCGGTGCAGCTCGGCGGATAGACGAGGGTCAAGGCCGCATCTCGGAACGTCCGGCAGCAGTTCTCAAAGAATAACCGCAAGGGTTGCATCAGTCTGAGATGACACCCGCTCGGCGTCTTGAAAAGCCCCCTGCCGGCTCCACGCCGGTCGAACGGCTCTTTTGGCCGCCGCATCCCGGCTCCAGCCGCCTACCTCGCCCTCAACTGACGTCGCCGGTTCTTCAGAGGCCGCATGTGCGGCGCTTAACTGTTTCTTGAGTACGAATGACTAACATTTGTTATTATGAATGCATCCCAGATCCCGACTGCGATGGTCGGAGCATTTGCTTTCTTTACCCTGGTTCTGCCGCTCGCCGCCCTTGTGCCTGCGCGGTCGGGCGGACCTGTTCTGGTGGTCGGAGACCCGTGGGCGGAGGGGGACGCGGCAATCACGGTGATCGCGCGCTCCGAGGGCGCGATCGTCCGCATGAGCATCCTTTCGTTCATCGCTGTCGCGCGGTCCGACGATCCCGACTTTCATACCCAGCTGCATCGCGCGGGCGCCTGGATGACCCTCGACGCCTCATGGGCGCTGGGCTGCCGACCCGAACCAACCTTCAAGGACGATTCACGCGCATGAGCACGAACGGCTTCACCCTGGACCGCATCAGGACGTCGTCGGGACGGATGTTCGTCGGCTTCCTCTGGCTCAACGCCATCCTCGTGGTAGCTGTGAACACCTGGCGGGGAACCTTCGCGAGTTTCGGACTGGCTGCCGCCGCCCTGGCCCTTGCCGCGATTCCGACGCTCGCGGCGGCGCGCGACCTCACGGGACCACGGACGCGGCTCCTCGCCAGCCTGGGTCTCGCGGCTCTCGTCGCGATGCTGGTCGCGGTGTTCGAGCAGGGCGGCCGCGGTCAGACTCTGCAGATCGACATCCACATGTACTTCTTCGCCTGCCTCGCGATCGTCGCAGCCCTCCTCGATTGGAAGGCCTTGATCGCCTATGCGACCGTCGTCGCGGTGCATCACCTCGGCTTCGGACTCGTGCTTCCCGCGCTCGTGTTTCCCGACGGCGGCGGCATCCAGCGGGTCGCCCTTCACGCTGTCATCCTGATCGCACAGACCGCCGTGCTGGTCTGGCTGGTCTTCCAGATTCAGAAGGGCGTCTCGGCCAGCCGCGCGCTCGCCCGCACCGAAAGCGACAAGCAGGAAGCGGAAGCCCTGAAGGCGAAGGCCGAGGAGCAGGCTCGCCGGGAGGTCGTGCGTGCCGCCGCCGTAGAGCGCCAGGTGCATTCCTTTCAGAGCGCCGTGGCCGACGTCGTCCAATCGATCGAGACCTCACTCGCCGCCATGGAGTCGAGCGGCCATGCCATATCCGATGTCGCCCGGCGTGCCGAGCAGGAGACAGACGGCGCCTCGGCTCGCACGATCCAGGCGGGCGACAACGTCCGCCGGGTCGCGCAGACCTGTGACCACCTTACCGCCACCGCCGACGAGATCTCGCATCACCTCGACGCCACGAATGCCGCCACGCGCGCGGCGAGCGACGATGCGCGCCAGACCGGTGAGACCGTCAACCAACTCATGGCCTCCGTCGAGCGGATCGGCTCGGTCATCACGACGATCCGGTCGGTTGCAGAGCAGACCAACCTCCTTGCGCTCAACGCCACCATCGAAGCCGCCCGCGCAGGTGTCGCCGGCCGTGGATTCGCGGTAGTCGCCACCGAGGTGAAGAGCCTCGCCGGGCTGACCGCGAGCTCGACCGAGGAGATCGCGACCCAGATCCGGGACGTTCAGAGCGCGACCGAACAATCCGTGGCATCCATGCGGGCGGTCGCCACCCGGATCGACGATGTCGAGCGCACGGCCGCCGCGATGGTCGACGCCATCGGCCGCCAACGCAGCGCGACGCAGGGAATGGGAACCGATATCGGCGCCGCCCTATCCAATGCCGAGGCGGCATCTACCGGGGTCATTCAGGTGGCTCGGACGGTCGGCACCACCCGCGCGGTCATCGATCAGGTCCAGGCCTCGACCGATGCCGTACGCAAGCAGGTAGGGGTCCTTCGCGGCGTCACCGCCGGGTTCGTGAAGGAACTCGGAGCCTCGCGACGGGCGTGAGGCTCGCAGGCCGCCCCGCCCGCATGCCATAGCTTTTCCTCGATGGATCGGGACGGCTCCTGCCGTCGGCGGCAAGGGGAGGGGACATGGTCCGCAGGCGTCATACGCCGACGAACGAGGCTCTCGGGGAGATCGCGGCGCGCCTCGGCGCGAAGCTCGATGCGGTGGCTTTGGATCTCCTGCGGCAGCAACTCAATCTGCCGGAGTTCGACGGGGAACCCGATGAGGCGGACGTCGCGAAGGCGCTGCATGCGCTCGAAGCGCGGCGCCTCTTCCTGCAGAGCGGTCTTGGCGAACTGGCCCGGACCCTGCCGGACCTGAAGGTGACCGCTGGTGCGGATGGAGCGCTTGGCGCCTCGCTCTCCGTTACGATGCCGATCCTCGATGACGGACGCATGGACCTGCGAGTGGACGCCCCCGCGCAGGAGGCGGCGTCGATCCTCGACGAAATGGCCGAGCGCAACGATCCGGTCTGGCGGCTCGATGACCTGCGCATGTTTCTCGAGGCCGAGCGGGCCTCGGTAAACCGGGCGCTGCGCAAGCCCGTGGACCGTCTGCGTCAGCAGGTCCGCGTCGACCTCCAGGACGTCGGCGCCGACGCGGCGACCTATATCGCGCATCTCGACCGCTCCCTGCGCTCGCGCCGCTTCGCCTTCGGGCCTGATCTCGCCCGAACCTTGCTCGACACGCTCAAGCCTGTCCGCACCCGTGCCAGGGTGCTGGCGCAGGAGGACTCGCCGCGCCGGCGCCTGCGCGACCGGGTCGGGTTCGGGGCCTATATCGACCGGCTCACGGCCGCGCGCCGGCTCAACCGCCGCATCGTTTTTCACATGGGGCCGACAAATTCGGGCAAGACCTATGCGGCATTGGAGCACCTCACGGCCGCCGCCACCGGCACTTATCTCGCGCCCCTGCGCCTTCTTGCCCTGGAGAACTACGAAGCGTTGCTGGAGCGCGGCTTGCGCGCCGGGATGATCACCGGCGAGGAGGTGCTGGGCGAAGCCGAGCCGACCCACACCTCGCGCACCATCGAGACCGCGGATCTGCGCCGTACGGTCGAGGTCGCCGTCATCGACGAAATCCAGATGATCATGGACCCGGATCGTGGGTGGGCCTGGACCAACGCCCTGTTCGGCATCCCGGCCCGCACCGTGATCGTCTGCGGTTCGGAGGATGCCCTATCCTTCGTGCGGCGTGCGGCGGAGGCCGCCAACGAATCCCTCGACGTCGTCGGCTTCACCCGCAAGACGCCGCTGCGGCTGATCGACGAGCCGGTTCCCCTGGACCGCGTCGAAGCCGGGGACGCCGTCGTCGCGTTCTCGCGCCGGGCCGTGCACGAGAACCGCGAAGCCCTGATCGCGGCCGGTCACAGCGTGGCGACGATCTACGGCGCGCTCTCGCCAGAGGTGCGCCGCGCCGAGGCCGCTCGGTTCCGTGGCGGCGAAGCCGAGATCCTGGTGACGACCGATGCGGTGGGCATGGGACTCAATCTCGGGCCCCTCAAGCGGGTGTTGTTCTCGGTCGTCCGCAAGTGGGACGGCAAGGCCGAGCGGCCGCTCACCCATTCGGAGATCCGGCAGATCGCCGGCCGGGCGGGCCGCTTCGGACATCAGGAGGCCGGCTATGTCGCGGCCCTCGACGTGGCCGGTATCGCGCCCCTGCATGCCGCGCTCGGTGGTGCCATCACGGCGCCCGCAGCCGACCCGCGCTTCTTCGTCAGGCCAGACCTCGTCGCCATCGAAGCCATGGGTGAGGAGATGGGCACCGACAGTCTGGAGGCGATCCTGCGCCACTTCGCCGTTGCGACGTTCTACGAGGGTTCGCCGTTCCAGCCAGCCGACCAGGACGCGATGATAGCCGCCGCAGCCAAGACCGATCAGGTCGCCCTGTCGATCGCCGACCGCTTCGTTTTCGCAATCTGCCCTATCGATCGGCGTGACGCGATCTCCTGCTCCATCCTCGACCGCTGGATGGAGGCTTGTGCGGAGGGAGCGGAAGTGGATGCATTGCGTCCGGGCAATGTTCATGACCTTGCCGAACAGGAGCGGCTGGTACGACTCGGCAGCGCCTATCTTTGGCTCGCGCGCCGCTTCCCTCGAATTTTCATAGCTGTCGACGACATGCGTGCGATGCGCGGCGCGGCCAATGCGGCGATCGAAGCCTATCTTGCCGCGACTGCGAGATCCGCCGTCTTTGAACCAGGGCGTCGAACTCAGATTGCCCGAGGGCCAGCGGCCTAGCTTATCCAGACATCGACGATGCCAGTTCGTCATTCCGGGCGCCGAAGGCGAACCCGGAACGACAGGAAGGGTCCACGACCCTCGATGTGGAAAACGGCAGTCCGACTTTGGAGCTTTGCCTCAGAGCGGCTTGGCGTTCTTCATCGACATCAGGTTCATGACGGCGAGGCCCAGCCACGGACCGACGAAGACCAGGAAATAGAAGAAGCTCATGCTCACGCTCCCATCAGCCTGCGGCAGGATGATTCCGGCCGTCCGGAACGATAAGTCCCAATCCTTGACTCGGTTTCAAGCCGTCGCCTGCTTTCCCGGTCGTTGATCAGACCTCCTCGGACCCTCGGGATCGCCATCAGCCCGCCCCGATGATCTTCCGCGAGCAAGCGGTATGGGTGTCGCGATATCCGAGATGCTCGTAGAATGCCGTGACCGGATGATTGTTGTCACGAGGATCGCGATCTCTGGCTTCGACATGGGTTCCTCACGAAGTGGCGATTGCGTTGCCGAACGCAGGTCCGCATGATCCTTCGCTGACGCTCGTGCGTTGCCGCCCCGAACGCAACGCACGAGGAGTTCAGCCATGAGCAGTGGCGCCACCGCCAGCGACAGCCCCTTCATGAAGGGCCGGAACGCCCGCCTCTACGGGCGAACCCCTGATAGCTGCCCGTATCCCGAGGGAAGCCAGGAACGGATAGCCTGGATGGAGGCCTTCGAAGAGGCCGTCGATAACAGGCCAGAGGCGGAATCCGGCGGCGATACCAAAGGCGAACCCTGAAGCCCTAAGGGCGATCAGGTACCCCGCGGCTTCGCCCGGCGGGTCGGA
>FSSH01001865.1_pt1 | contig 35657 bp, 30 predicted proteins | sample 1166101 | NCBI WGS metagenome assembly FSSH01 (sample SAMEA32972668, study PRJEB13176) | freshwater metagenome | biome: Drinking water system; feature: Biomass in drinking water that filtered by 0.45 um membrane; material: drinking water | place: USA | collected 2012-12-20 | depth 0 m
TCGTCCGCGGACGCTACCAAGGAAGGCCGAGGCCGGAAGAAGGCGGCGGAGCCGGTTGGGACGCATCGTTGGTCCTCTTCGATGGGGCGAGGTCCCCGCACTTCGGCCGCGGCATTGAACGAGATCGGCCCGAGGCGCTCGAACTTGCTGACATCGGAGCCGTAGCCCCCCATGATGCCGCAGCCTTGCCAGATCTCGTCAATCTGTTTGTGCGAAAACGGAGCTGGACGACGCGAGCGCCGAAGGATCCGCGGGATCCGGGGCAGCGATCGTGACCTATCCCACCGCCCGGAATCGGCGGCGCCGACCGACCGCGGAAAGGGCCGAAGCGGGTGTACGATCTGTTTCCCGTCGCCGCAAACGAGGCGGAGCGCCTCGCCGCTCTGCGTGACCTCGCGATCGTCGGAACCGAAGCGGAGGCGCATTTCGATGCGGTCTGCCGAACGGCGGCTGCCCTGTTCGACCTGCCCATCGCGCTGATCTCCCTGATCGAGGAGGATCATCAATGGTTCAAGGCACGGTGCGGCCTCGCCGTCGATCGAACCAGTCGCGACCTCGCGTTCTGCAACCATGCGGTGCTCTCCGATGCCGTGATGGTGGTCGAAGACGCGCGGGAGGATCCGCGCTTCGCCCATAACGCTTTGGTCACCGGGGCTCCGCATATCCGGTTCTATGCCGGCGCTCCCCTCGTCATCGAGGCGGGAATCCGGATCGGTTCGCTCTGCGTGATTGACATCGAGCCGCGAAGGTTCTCGGCGGATCAATGCCGCCAACTCGAGGATCTCGCGAAGGTCGTTGTGGCGCATTTGCGGCTGCACACGGCCAACCTGCGGCAACAGCGGCAGAACGCGGAGCGCACGGCCCGCGAGGACGTCATCAATGCCCAGGCCTCCACTCTGCGAGAGCGCGATAAGGCCCTCACCGAGACCAACCGACTGCTGTTGATGGCCGAGCAACTGGCTCAGATCGGACATTGGCGGCTTGAGGTTCCGGACGGGCACCGGACATGGTCCGCCGAGATGTTCCGGATCTTCGGGCTCGACCCGGCTTGCGAGGTTCCGAGGCCGGAAGAGGCCATCCATTACTATCGGTCGGTGGACCGGCCGCGCATCGAGGCGCTTTTCGCCGCGGCGGTGGCTGATAGGACAGACTTCAGCTTCGAGACGACACTGTTTCGGCCGGGCGGAGAGGCCAGGGCAGTCATCGTGCGCGGAACCTACGAGGGCATGAAGAACGATCGGGCGACCTTCGCCGGCGTGATCATGGACGTCACCGACCTGAAATCCGTCGAGTATCGGCTGCGGGAGAGCGAGGGACGCTTCCATCACCTCTCCGACAACTCGACCGACATGATCACGCAACTCGACCTCGAGGGGCGACGGATCTACGTCTCGCCCGCGTCCACGGACCTGCTCGGCTACGCCCCGGCCGAGCTCCTCGGCATGCGTCCTCTCGACAACATGCATCCCGACGACGTCCCGGCGTTCCGTGCGCTGGTCGAGCAGCTCCTCGCCGGGGACGAGAGTCGCGCCGTGAGCGTCAATCGCCTGCGCCACCGCGACGGGCGCTGGATCTGGATCGAAGCGTCGATCCACGTCCTCAGGGATTCATCAGGGCAGCCGGAAGGCCTGCTCTCCTCCGTCCGCGACACCACCGAGAGGCGCCGCGCCGAGGAGGCTCTGCGCGAGAGCGAGACCCGGTACCGCATCCTGGCCGATACGCTGCCGCAGATCGTCTGGATCATGGATCGCGAGGATCGCGCCACGATCTATGCCAACGGGCGTTTCGAAGCCTATCACGGGGTGATCGGTGCGAGCCTCCAGGAGCGCATGACGCGCTACCATCCGGACGACCTCCCGGTGATCATGCGCGCCTGGAACGACGGGATCGTCGCCCGAGGCGGCTGGGAGGCCGACATCCGGCTCCTGCGCCATGACGGGGTGTTCCGCTGGCACAAGCTGATGATCGTACCGATCCACCTTGGCGGCGAGGTGGCGAGCTGGCTCGGGACCGCCCTCGACATCCACGACTTGGTGACGGCGCGCGAGGCGCTCCTCCGATCGAGCGACCTTCTGCGCATCGCAACGGAGGCGGCCGGAGCGGGAACCTGGGACATCCACCTCGCTCTCGGCAACGGCATCGTGCTTTCGCCCGAGAGCGCCGCGATGCATGGCCTCGACGGAAGCGCCCCGGTGGCCCTGGCCGCGGAGGATTGGAACGCCCTGATCCATCCGGAGGATATCGGGCGGATCTGGGTCGAGGTCGATCGGTCCCTCAAAGCCAGGGAGACCTATTCGGCCGAGTTCCGGGTGCGCTTGCCCGACGGCGGCGTCCGCTGGGTCCACGGTATCGGAAGGGCCTATTACGACCCTCACGGACAGCCCGTACGGATGATCGGGCTCAACTTCGACATCGGCAATCGCAAACGCGTCGAAGAGGCCCTGATCAAGGCCGGGCAAGCGGCCGAGAGCGCCCGGCTGGAGGCCGAGAAGGCGAGCGCGGCCAAGACCGACTTCCTCGCTGCCATGAGCCATGAGATCCGCACGCCGCTCAACAGCATCCTAGGCTATACCGAGATGCTGTTGGAGGCACCCGATCGGGGGCCGGAGGACCGAAGCAAGCTCACCCGCATCCTCGGATCGGGGCGGGCCCTGCTGACCATCGTCAACGACGTCCTCGACTTCTCGAAGATCGAGGCCGGCGGTGTCGAGCTCGAACCGGAGACCTTCGGTCTCGACGGGCTCGTGGCCGACACCATGTCGATGATCAGCGGACTCGTCCAGGACAAGCCCCTCGCGCTGCAGACCGCCATCGATCCCGCCTTGCCGCAGGGTCTCGTCGGTGACCAGAACCGCTTGCGCCAAGTGCTCCTGAACCTCCTCAACAACGCCGTGAAGTTCACCCATGCGGGCGAGGTGACGCTGAGCCTCCGGTGCCTGGAGCGTCGTGGGGACAGGGTGCAACTTCGCTGCGAGGTCACCGATACCGGCATCGGCATCCCCGAGGACAAGCGGGACAGGCTGTTCCAGCGCTTCAGCCAGGTCGACGGCTCGATCTCGCGCCGTTTTGGCGGCACAGGCCTCGGGCTCGCCATCAGCAAGAGCCTCGTCGAACTGATGGGCGGCACCATCGGGGTCGAGAGCCGCTCCGGCCTCGGTTCGACCTTCTGGTTCACGGTGGAACTCGGAATCGGCGAGGTCATGCCGGCCCTGGAGGCGGATTCGGGTTCCGCAGCAATGCCGCCTCACGCCGCCCGCATCCTCCTCGTCGAGGACGTCGCCATGAACCAAGAGATCGCCAAGGCGATCCTTGCCGGCGCGGGCCATCACGTCGTCCTCGCGACCGACGGCGCCGAAGCGATTCACGCCGTCCAGCGCGCCGCCTACGACATCGTCCTGATGGACGTGCAGATGCCCGTAATGGACGGGCTCGAAGCCACCGCCCGAATCCGGGCGCTGGGCGGCACCCTCGCCGAGATCCCCATCATCGCCCTGACGGCGAACGTGCTGGGAGAGCAGATCGCCGCGTTCCGGGCGGCCGGAATGGTCGATCATATCGGCAAGCCGTTCCGCAAGGCCGACCTGCTCTCGGCGGTCGCCCGATGGGTCCCGGCTCCGAGCGTTGATGCCTCGCTGGCGTCGGAGGGTCCGGCGGCGTTCGACCAGGATACGATCGACGACCTGATCGATCTCCTTGGCCGCGAGAAGCTCGCGCGAATGCTGGCTGACCTCGAACGCCACCTTGCCAGCGGTTTCGTGCTCGATCCGGAGACGCAGCGTGCGATAGTGACGTGCGACGCCGATCTCGCCGGTAGTGCGCACAAGCTCGTCTCCTCGGCAGGAATGCTCGGCTTTAGCCCATTGTCAGGTGCCTGCCGGACCTTCGAAGGCATCCTCCACACCGGAGCCCCGACGCCGGCCGAGGTCGAGACCGTCGCACAGGAGAGCCTGCTCGCGCTCCAGGCGCTGGCGGTCCTGCGCCGCAGCTTGGTGGCTTCGGCCGAGAACGCGGCGATGCTGGAGCGGCTGGGCTCCTGAACGGCCCAGCCAAACGAGAACGGGCGCCCCGAAGGACGCCCGTTTCCGGCCTAGCGTCGTGCCGATGGCTCAGAGATGCGCCAGCACCGCGAGCAGCAGCAGCGCGATGATGTTGGTGATCTTGATCGCCGGGTTCACGGCGGGGCCCGCCGTGTCCTTGTAGGGGTCGCCGACGGTGTCGCCGGTCACGGCCGCCTTGTGGGCCTCGGAGCCCTTGCCGCCATGATGCCCGTCCTCGATGTACTTCTTGGCGTTGTCCCAGGCACCGCCGCCGGAGGTCATCGAGACCGCGACGTAGAGGCCCGTGATGATGACGCCCATCAGCATCGCGCCGACGGTGGCGAAGGCCTGTCCCTTGCCGGCGATCGCCTGAATCACGAAGAACAGGACGATCGGCGAGAGCACCGGCAGCAGCGAGGGCAGGATCATCTCCTTGATCGCAGCCTTCGTGAGCATGTCCACGGCCCGGCCGTAATCGGGCCGGACGGCTCCGGTCATGATGCCGGGGTTCTCGCGGAACTGGCGGCGGACCTCCTCGACCACGGCGCCGGCTGCACGCCCGACCGCCGTCATCGCCATCCCGCCGAATAGGAACGGGATCAGGCCGCCGAGCAGGAGCCCGACCACGACGTAGGGGTTCATCAGGGTGAAATCGACGCTGACGCTCTGGAAGAAGCGGTACTGCGTCGGGCTGGCGTTGGCGATGAAGTAGTTCAGGTCCGAGGTGTAGGCGGCGAACAGCACCAGCGCGCCGAGGCCGGCCGAGCCGATCGCGTAGCCCTTGGTGACTGCCTTGGTGGTGTTGCCGACGGCATCGAGGGCGTCGGTGGACTTGCGTACCTCCGGCGGCAGGCCCGCCATCTCGGCGATTCCGCCGGCATTGTCTGTGACCGGGCCGAAGGCGTCGAGGGCGACGATGAAGCCGGCGAGCGCCAGCATGGCGGTGACCGCGATGGCGATACCGAAGAGGCCCGCCAGCGAGTAGGTCGCGATGATGCCGGCCACGATGACGATGGCAGGCAGGGCGGTCGATTCCAGCGAGATCGCCAGGCCCTGGATCACGTTGGTGCCGTGACCGGTCACCGAGGCGTCGGCGATCGACTTCACCGGACGATAGTTGGTGCCGGTGTAGTACTCGGTGATNNNNGTGATGACGAGGCCGATCACCGCGCAGCCGAGCAGGGCACCCGACGTGAAGGTGACGCCGGCGGAGGTCGTGAAGGCGGTGGAGAAGCCGCCGAACAGGGCGAGGTTGACGAGTGCGATGGCGCCGATCGAGAGGATGCCAGCCGCGGCGAGGCCCTTGTAGAGGGCACCCATGATCGACTGGTTGGCCGAGAGCCGGACCGCATAGGTGCCGGCGATCGAGGTCAGGATGCAGGACGAGCCGATCGCCAGCGGATAGAGCAGCATGGCTTCGAGGACGTTGCGCCCCCCGACGTCGGTCTGGCCGGCAAAGAAGATCGCGGCGAGCACCATCGTGGCGACGATCGTCACCGCATAGGTCTCGAAGAGGTCGGCAGCCATGCCGGCGCAATCGCCGACATTGTCGCCGACATTGTCGGCGATGGTGGCCGGGTTGCGCGGGTCGTCCTCGGGAATCCCGGCCTCGACCTTCCCGACGAGATCCCCGCCGACATCGGCGCCCTTGGTGAAGATGCCGCCGCCGAGGCGGGCGAAGATCGAGATCAGCGAGGCGCCGAATCCGAGCGCCACGAGGGCATCGATGACCTCGCGGCTGGCCGGTGCCAGGCCTACAATGCGGGTGAGGTAGCCGTAATAAAGCGCGACCCCGAGGAGGGCGAGGCCGGCCACCAGCATACCGGTGACGGCGCCCGACTTGAAGGCGACGTCGAGGCCGGCGCCCAGCGAGGACGAGGCGGCCTGGGCGGTACGGACGTTCGCGCGCACCGAGACGTTCATGCCGATGAAGCCGGCGGCGCCGGACAGTACGGCCCCGATCAGGAAGCCGATGGCGACCTTGATCCCGAGAAAATAGGCGAGTGCCGCGAAGAGCACGATCCCGACGATGCCGATGGTGGTGTACTGGCGGCGCAGATAGGCCTGGGCGCCCTCGGCAATGGCGCCGGCGATCTCCTGCATGCGCTGGGTGCCGGCGTCCCGCCGCATCAGCGTGGAAATGGTCACGATGCCGTAGGCGACGGCGCACAGCCCGCCTCCGATGATCAGCAGCAATGCGGTCATTCTGTCGTCCTTGGGCGGTTGTTATGATGTTTCCCGAGCTTGGCTTGGCGTAGCCATGGGACGTGACGCTCGGTTCTGTCGCCTTCCTCCCCGGAAGTGCCCGCCCTGCTTGCCAAACTTCAAGCGCCAGCGCAAACGGTCACGGTGGCTGCGAACAGGGTTCGTTGGTGCAATGCGGCGAGGGGTCGGGCGCGATCAGTACCGGCGCGGCGGAACGACGACGATCGGGTCACTCGCTCCGAGCGCCGACGCCGGTTGAGGTCTGCACGGCCGCGACGCCGCGGCAACTCCAGGCGCACCGAAGGCGGCCAAGGTGGCAGCCTGACGGAGCCCCGATCGAGCCATGTCCAACGGAGAGACACGATGGCCCTGGAACTCGGCGTCGACAGCTTCGCGTCTCTGGTGCCCGACGAAACGGGTCGGATGCCGGCTCCCACGGAGCTGATGAGCAACCTCATCAGGGAGATCGAGCTCGCCGACGAGGTCGGCCTCGACGCCTTCGGCATCGGCGAGCATCACCGCGCCGACTTCATCGACTCCGCTCCAGCCATCATCCTCGCCGCAGCCGCGGCGCGCACGCGGGCCATCCGCCTGCACAGTGCCGTCACGGTGCTGAGCGCGGCCGATCCGGTGCGGGTATTCCAGGACTTCGCCACCCTCGACCTGATCTCCCAGGGACGCGCCGAGATCGTCGCGGGCCGCGGCTCCTTCGTCGATGCCTATCCCCTGTTCGGCCTGAACCTCGACCATTACGACGAGCTCTACGCCGAGAAACTCGGGCTTCTGCTGGAGCTCAGGGCTCGGACGCACGTCACCTGGTCGGGCCGGTTTCGGCCGAGCCTGACCGATCAGGGCGTGTTTCCGCGCCCGCACCAGGCGGAGATCCCGATCTGGGTCGGCGTAGGCGGCACTCCTGCCTCGTTCGTGCGGGCGGGAACGCTCGGCCTGCCTCTCATGGTCGCGATCATCGGCGGGTCGTTCGCGCGGTTCCGATCGCTGGTGGATCTCTACCGGGAGGCGGGCCGCCGCGCCGGCCATCCACCCGAGCGGCTGCGGGTGGGCGTCCACGCCATGGGTTTCCTCGGAGAGACGGCAGGGGAGGCCAGGGACGCCTTCTATCCCGGCTGGGTCTACATGTTCACCAAGCTCGCCAAGGAGCGGGGACGGTTCGACGTCTCACGCGAACATTTCGATGCCCTGTGCGGGCCGGGCGGGGCCTTCCTGATCGGCGACCCCGAGACGGTCGCCGACAAGGTTCTCGCAGCGAGCGAGGCCCTGGGTGGGCTCTCGCGCGTAAACTTCCAGATGAGCGTCGCCTCGGGACAACACACCGCCATGCTGCGATCGATCGCGCTTCTCGGAAGCGGTGTGGCGCCCCTCGTGAGAGGCGCGACGGCTTGAGCGCTCCACCACCGGCGGTTCAGAACGACGCCCTTATCCCGCCGAAGAAACTGCGCCCGGCGCCGGGGTAGAAGGCCGCGAGGGCGGCGGCTCCGCCGACCGTCGCCGAGGCATTGGTGACCACCGAAATGTCGGAAATGGTCCGCTCGTCGGTCAGGTTGCGGGCATCGAGAAAGAGCGAGACGCCGTTCTTGAAGTCGATGCCGGTCTGGATGTTGAACAGCGCATAGCCCGGCACCTGCAGGGTGTTGGCATGGTCGGCGAAGGCGCCCCGCGGAACCCAATCGACAGAGGGCGACAGGTAGAAGCCGCCCGGATGCGTGTAGGTCACCACCGTGCGCAGCACGTCCTTCGGGATGCCGGCGATCTGGTTGTTGCGGAAGACAGGGTCGGCGACGAAACGGAAGTCGTTGTGGGTCCAGATCTGCGAGGCGGTCAGCGTATCGCGGATGCCGGTGAGGTCGCGCGCCACGTCGAGGGACAGCGCAGCCTCGACGCCCTGATGCACGGTGCGAGGCGCGTTGAAGGTCGCGGCTGGGATGCTGAGACCGGGATTGACCGAGAAGTTGATCAGCTCGTCCCGGATCTGCGAACGGTAGAGGGTCACGTCCCAGGCGAGGCGGTCGATGCGGCCGCGCGTGCCGGCCTCGTAGGTCCAGGCGCGCTGGGCCTGAAGCGGCACGAAGGTGGTGCCGAGCGTGTTGGTCTGCGTGAGATCGGAGAAATCGGGCACGTCGCGGGAGCGGGTGATGTCGCCGAAGACCTGGATGTCGGGCAGGGGCTGCCAGAGAAGGCCGACCTTCGGGTTCACGCCCTCATAGGTCTCGTTGGCGAAGGATGGGAGGCGGCTCGCGCCGGTAAAGCCGCCCTTGTTGCTGTAGGTCCGGTTCGACGAGAACAGCTTCGCCCCGGTCATCAGCGCCACATCGGGGAGGAACCAGAAGCGGTTCTCGCCATAGGCCTCGAGGTTCGAGGCACTCTGCATGGCGCTGAGCGTCTGGCCGTTGCGCTGGCCGGCGAAGTTGTTGAACTGCAGCGCCGAGTTCTGCCCGGCATAGGCGCGCAGGCCCAGGATGGTGTCGTTGCGAAATCCCGCGACGTCGAAGGTGCCGGCCCAGCGCGGTGCGATGCCGTAGGTCCAGCCATCCTGGTCGATGACCTGGAAGATCGGGTGATAGAGCGACTTGTGGATCGCCCATGTGTCGATATCGAGCTTGCCGACATCGAGGACGAAGGAGGTCCGGTTGGCGATCCGCTCGGTCCCGGCCTTGCGGGATTGATTGCCCGTGATGGCGCTCGGGTTCGCCAGAGTCGGGTTGTTGAGCGCGTTGAAGAGCGTCAGCGTGCCGGGCAGTTTCTGGTCGGTGAGATAGATCCCGAGATAGAACCGCGTCTCGATGCCGGGCGCGAGCTGGTAGCCGAGATTGGCGTTGAAGTTCTGCGTCCGCTGCGTCTCGTGGGCCCGGTAGCCGTCCGAATTGGTGAGGGTGCCGTTGATGAGAAGATCGGCCGGGCCGGAGATGCGGGAGACCTGAAAATTCTCGCGGATCGTGCCGAAGCTGCCCGCCTCGATCCGGAGGATGTTGGGCGCAAAGGCGGTGTAGGCCGTGGGCGTGACGAAGTTGATGGCGCCGCCCAGCGTCGTCGCCCCGAAGGTCAGCGCATTGCCGCCCTTGTAGACCTCGACCGAGCGCAGGGCGAGGGGATCGATCTGGTAGAAGTCTCCGCTGCCGTCGGCGAGGTTGACCGGGATGCCGTCCTGCAGGAGTTCGAGACCGCGCAGGTGAAAGCCGCGCGAGATTCCGGAGCCGCGCACCGAGAGGCGCAGTTCCTGGCCGTAACGCTGCTGCACGAACACGCCGGGCTGGTCCTTGAGGACGTCGCGCAGGGTGTTGGCATAGGCGTTCTGGAACGTCTTCGCATCGACGAAGCCGACAGAGCCGACGGTGGCATTCACGGCCGCACGCTGCTGTTCGACGCTCGGCACGGTGAGCGAACCGGCGCTCGCCCCCTGCACGCTGAGCTCGGACAAATCGGCGCTCGCGGCTTCCTGCCCCTGCGCGATGGCGGGCGACGTGATCAGGGCAACGGCGAGAACGCCCCACGGAAGCTGAGGAATGAACATGGTTCGGGCTCCGGACCGCGCGCTGTCCCGCTCCGCCTTCCGTGACGGAAGGCGGCGGGAGGCGGGGATCCTCAGAAGGAGGCGAGAAAAGGCGAGGGGGCTCCGCGCAGGGCATGAATGCGCCTTCCCGCTCAGACGCGGAGGGCGCTCACGCCGGACAGTGCGGACGAACGGTCAGTGGTGCTGATGACCGCTGGAGCCTGTAGAGCCGCCCGGTCCCTTGGCGCCGATAGGGGCGACCGCGAAGGTCACCGCCACCGTGCCGGCCCGCTCGAAGGTGAGGGTGCCGGCAATCGGCTCGCCCGCCTTGGGCGCCCCCTTCAGGTCCTCGAACATCAGGTGATAGCCGCCTGGCTTGAGTTCGACGGTTTCGCCCGGCTTGATGGTGAGGCCGCCCTCCACCACCGCCATCTTCATGACGCCGCCCTCCACCGACATGGAGTGGATCGAACCGGACCCTGCCATCGGGATGGCCGCGCCGGTCAGCCTGTCGGGCTCCTTGCCGGTATTGGTGATGCGCACGTAGCCGCCGGCAACCTTGGCGCCGCTCGGGGTGGCGCGCATCCACGGCGTCTCGATCGACAAATCGCCGGCCTTGATCGTGGCCGCAGAACTGCCGGTGACCTTCGGCGTCGACCGCGCCGCCACGATCGTCACGCCCGGAGCGGGTGATTTGAGCGCTTGAGCCGTCTGCCCGGCAGCGGGCACCTCGGTCCAGGCGTAGCTGCCGCTCGCGCAATCCTGCTCGACGGGGAAGTAGATCGTGGAGCCCGGCGAGAAGGCGTCCGAGATTCGGGCGATGAAGGTGAACTCGTCGACATGGTCGTCGGGCAGGCTGCCGCCGCTCCAGGTGATGGTCTTCACGCCCTCGCGGATGTCGCCGTGGAAATGGGGATAGGAGCGGGCGTAGGGCCCTTTTTCCGTCGCCACCTGCCAGCCCGGCTTCGGCATCGGCTTGGCGCCGATCACGCCCTCGGGGATCGTGACGCTGACCCGAGTGGTCGGCTGGCCCGAACAGCCGTGATTCACCTGCACGACGGCGCGGTAGCTGGCGTTGGGACTGGCCTCGCGGCGCTCGAGCGTGACGTGGGCGAAGGCTGCGCTGGTGGACAGGGTGAGGGCGAGGGCGGCGTAGAGCTCTGCCCGAGGCATCCGATGCATGATGAAATCTCCTGACGTCTGACAGATCGATGGCGAACGATCGGTTCAGGCGGTCGGGGGACCTCGGGCAAGGAAGCGGGAGCCGGGCGGCGCGCGCGCGGACACTCCCGGCTCGACAGGGCGGATCGCAGCGCCGGCCTCACGGGCCGGCCAGACGATGGCGAACGAAGCGGCGGCGAGCGGCGTGCCGGTATCGGGTGCAGCATGGGCGGCGGTGCAGCAGGCCGTGTCGTGATGGGCCGGCACCTTGATCGGGCCGTCTCCGTTCCGGCCGGGCTCAACGGCCTCGGAGCAGAGGTAGCCGGCATGATCGAGCATCCGGAGCGGCACGAGGCCGCCGAGGATCGCTTGCAGGACGAATGCATAGAGGACGATCACCGCAGCGATCGGCCTCCATCGTCCCCGCTTCGTGCCGACCTCGACCATGCCTTCCCTCGACCAGGCCTTCGCCTTACGCCAAGGCCGCTTGCGTCGCCAGAGGCTCGTCGAGCCAACCCGGCCTGTTGCGAATGCGCCGCAGGTGCGCGGGGGCACGCGGAGGATCGAGCGGCGCCACATTGTGGCCCGTTCGCCATGGCTTCTTAACCGTACCAAGACAGGTTCGCTGCACGAGTATCGCCGGACCGTCCCGCGTCCCCACGCTGGTCGGGCAGAGCGATCCTGGCGCTACAGAATGGATTTCAGGCTCCGCCGATGCTGACACAGGCCCTTCGCACCCGCTCCCTGGCCTCTCTTGGCCTTGCTCTCCTCGGCTCCGTCGCCCTCGGTCACGCGGTCTCAGCGCGAGAGCCGGCAGGCTTCGCCCAGGCCGAATGGGCACAGGATTATGCTGCCCCCGCCGGCCTCCAGGTGCAGCGCTCGCTGACCCCGATCCTGTCGCCGCAGACCATCGCCGCCACCGAGCAGATGGTCGAGCGGTACCGCGACATCGTCACCCGCGGCGGCTGGCGCCCCGTCACCGGCGCCGACCGCCTGCGCATTGGATCGCGCGGCCCAGCCGTTGCTGCCGTGCGCCAGCGTCTCGTGGCGTCGGGAGACCTCGATCAGGCGTCCGGCACTGCGGGCACTGCGGCCGTGTACGATTCCTACGTCGCGGCCGGTGTGAAACGGTTCCAGGCCCGTCACGGTCTCAGCCAGACCGGCGCGATGAGCATGACGACCCAGCAGGCCATGAACGTGCCGGCTGACATCCGCCTCAAGCAGCTTGAGGTGAACGTGGTCCGCCTTCGCTCCTATTCGGGCAACCTCGGCAATCGCTTCGTCATCACCAACATTCCCGCCGCCCTGGTCCAGACGGTGGAGAACGGTCAGGTCGTGACGCTCCACGCCGCTGGCGTCGGCAAGATCGATCGCCAGTCGCCGATCATGAATGCCAAGGCGGTGGAGATCAATTTCAATCCGACCTGGACGGTCCCGGCTTCCATCGTGAAGAAGGACCTGATCCCGAAGATGCAGAAGGATCCGAACTACCTCACCGACAACAAGATTCGCATCTTCACCGGTGAGACCGAGATCTCCCCGGCCTCGGTGAACTGGAACTCCGACGAGGGCACCCGCTACCGCTACCGACAGGATTCGGGCGCCGACTTCAACTCGATGGGCATCGTGCGCATCAACATCCCGAACCCGCACGGGGTGTTCATGCACGACACGAACTCGAAGGGTGTTTACGGAGACGATTTCCGCTTCATCTCGTCGGGCTGCGTCCGCGTCCAGAACGTGCGCGAGTACATCACCTGGCTCCTCAAGGACACACCCGGCTGGGGACGTGAGCAGGTCGAGCAGGCAATCGAGAGCGGCAAGCGCATCGACGCGCGGATGACGCAGCCGGTGCCGGTCTACTGGACCTACATCACCGCCTGGTCGACCCCGGACGGCCTCGTGCAGTTCCGGGACGACATCTACAAGCGCGACGGCGTCAACGTACCCTCGACCCTCTCGGCACCGACGCCGGTCGCGAGCGCCGATACAATGTCGCAGCAAGCCTTCGAGCCGGGCGACGAGGAGAACTGACCTCAGCCCCCATGTGGTCTCGTGAGAAGCCCGCAAGACGCCGGCGCGCAATAATGGCGCCCGGCGGCAGCGTAATCACGATGGATTGAGCTCTCTGTCTGAGCACAATCGACGATCTTCCGGAACGGTGTGGGTTTCCGATCAGCGGGTTCCGGCCACAACGACCGGCAACCCGCCCGCGACTTGATTGGTTTGCGCTAAGCGCATGGAAATCGAGCATCCAGTCTGGATGCATTTCAACAAAATTCATTCAAGCAATGGCTATATTCCGTATTATTTGGAGAAACTGGCGAAATTATTCATTCTATTAAGTCATCGAAAACTTGAACTTGACCCATCCCCGTACTTCGAAGATGGTTAAATCGTATCTATCCCGAGTCGAATTCGATGGGGGAGTGCGGGGCGTCATAATACCCGGTTTCGCAAGCGTGTTGGGTGGAATGGCCGCCGGCCCAATGGGCGCCAGTCCCATGGGCGGTGGCGGGATGCCCGGCGGTCCGATCGCCAGCATTTTCTCCAGCCTTCTCTCGTCTCTATCCGGTGCAGGCGGGGCGCCTCCAGGCCGAGGCGCCGCACCGACCGGCGGGAGCGGAAGTTCCTCCGGGAACGAAGCGGGGAACGAGGATGGCGGCGGAAAAGGCCCGATGAAGATATCGCCCGCTGATTGACGCGCATCGACTTCTATCATCGTGCTGTGGCTGACGACTTCGGCGCGTTCAAATTTTTTGGACCCGCGCGGCAAATTCCCCTGCGCTTGGCCTGGCATCCCAGCCCGTGTAGTAATCACGCTTTCGAACGCCCGTCCGTGCACGCCGACGGATAAGGGGCGCGTAGGCTCGTTCAACAATCGAGGGCATCCATGAGCGCCGGTACGATTTCCGACAAGCACTTCTCGAACTCGTTCTTCAGCGCGTCGCTCGCCGACGTGGACCCTGAGATCGCCAGCGCGGTCAGCAAGGAGCTCGGCCGGCAGCAGCACGAGATCGAGCTGATCGCCTCGGAAAACATCGTCTCGCGCGCCGTGCTGGAAGCACAGGGCTCCGTGCTCACCAACAAGTATGCCGAGGGCTATCCGGGTCGCCGGTATTACGGCGGCTGCCAGTTCGTCGACATCGCCGAGGATCTCGCTATCGATCGGGCCAAGCGCCTGTTCGGTTGCGGCTTCGCCAACGTGCAGCCGAATTCCGGCAGCCAGGCGAACCAGGGCGTGTTCCTGGCGCTCCTGCAGCCGGGCGACACCTTCCTCGGCCTCGACCTCGCCGCTGGCGGCCATCTCACCCATGGCGCCCCGCCGAACGTCTCGGGCAAGTGGTTCAAGCCGGTCTCCTACACCGTCCGCCGCGACGACCAGCGCATCGACATGGAGCAGGTCGAGGCACTCGCCCACGAGCACAAGCCGAAGGTCATCATCGCTGGTGGTTCGGGTTACCCGCGCCATTGGGACTTCGCGAAGTTCCGCGAGATCGCCGATGCGGTCGGGGCCTACTTCATGGTCGACATGGCCCATTTCGCCGGCCTCGTCGCCGCGGGCGTGCATCCCTCGCCGTTCCCGCACGCTCATGTGGCCACCACCACGACGCACAAGACGCTGCGCGGCCCCCGCGGCGGCATGATCCTCACCAACGACGAGGCTCTGGCCAAGAAGTTCAACTCGGCGATCTTCCCCGGCATCCAGGGCGGTCCGCTCATGCACGTCATCGCCGGCAAGGCGGTCGCCTTCGGCGAGGCACTGAAGCCCGAGTTCAAGATCTACGCCCGTCAGGTCGTCGAGAACGCACGTGCGCTGGCCGACACGCTGATGTCGGGCGGCTACGCCATCACCTCGGGCGGCACCGACAACCACCTCATGCTTGTCGACCTCCAGGGCAAGGGCCTCACCGGCAAGGCCGCGGAAGCGGCGCTATCGCGGGCCGACATCACCTGCAACAAGAACGGCGTCCCGTTCGATCCGGCCAAGCCGACGGTGACCTCGGGCATCCGCCTTGGCACCCCGGCCGGCACCTCGCGCGGCTTCGGCGTCGCCGAGTTCAAGCAGATCGGCGGCTTCATCATCGAGGTGCTCGACGGTCTCGTGGCCAAGGGTGAGGGCGGCGATCCCGAGGTCGAGGCTGCGGTGAAGGTCAAGGTCCACGCGCTGACCGACCGGTTCCCGATCTACGGCTGAACGCTTCGCCCCGCTTAACCTGCGGGTACGAAACCGCTAAGGAACGGCCACGGATCATCAGGTCCGTGGCCGTTCCCGTTGTACCGGGCCGGCCCTCCGCGCCATCGAGACAGATCGAACCGCCCGATGCGATGCCCCTATTGCGGCGGCCCCGATACCCAGGTGAAGGATTCGCGCCCGAGCGACGATGCGGCCGCCATCCGCCGCCGGCGTGTCTGTCCCGATTGCGCCGGTCGGTTCACGACCTTCGAGCGGGTTCAGCTTCGCGAACTCGTGGTGGTGAAGCGGTCTGGCAAGCGGGTGCCGTTCGACCGAGACAAGCTGCAGCGCTCGATTGGGGTCGCCCTCCGCAAGCGGCCGGTCGAGCCGGAACGGATCGAGCGCCTCGTCAGCGGCATCACCCGGCAATTGGAGAGCGGCGGCGATGGAGAGATCCCGAGCGAGGCGATCGGCGAGTTGGTAATGCAGGGCCTTAAAGGCCTTGACGACGTCGCCTATGTCCGCTTCGCCTCCGTCTATAAGAATTTCCGCGAGGCCAGCGACTTCAAGGCCCTGCTCGGCACCCTTGGCGAGGCCGGGGCGCCGCCCGAGGTAGAGGAGGCGGTCACGACACGCACACCCACGCGCTCGACGCGGGTGCGTTCATGAACGCAGCGACGGACGAGGCGGACCGCCGCTACATGCGCCTCGCCTTGGCGCTCGGGCGGCGCAACCTCGGGCGAACCTGGCCTAATCCGTCCGTCGGCGCCGTGGTGGTTGCCGGACCGCCAGGGGCCGAGCGCATCGTCGGGCAGGGCGTCACCGCGCCTGGCGGGCGACCGCACGGCGAGCCGCTCGCGGTGTCCATGGCCGGAGAGGCGGCACGCGGCGCCACGCTCTACGTGACACTCGAACCCTGCTCGCATCACGGGCGGACGCCGCCCTGTACCGAGACGATCATCGGCGCCGGCCTCGCCCGGGTAGTGACAGCGATGGAAGACCCCGATCCCCGCGTCGCCGGGCGTGGTCACGCCGGGCTGACCGCCGCCGGCATCGCCGTAACGACCGGCGTGCTCCGGGAGGAGGCTTGCCGCGCCCATCTCGGCCATATCAGCCGCATCACGCTGGGGCGCCCGAGCCTCCACCTCAAGCTCGCCCTGACGCAGGACGGGTTCGCGGCGGGCACGCCCGACCGGCGGCTGCAGATTTCGGGCGCCGTGGCGAGCGGCGAGGTTCATCTCTGGCGCATCCATGGCGATGCCATCATGGTCGGGATCGGAACCGTGCGCGCCGACGACCCGTCGCTCAATGTCCGGCTGCCCGGCCTCGGCTCGCGGTCGCCTGTCCGCGTGGTGCTCGACTCGACCCTGCGGCTCCTGCCCTCGACCCATCTCGTCCGCAGCGCGCGCGACATCCCCACTCTCGTCCTCACCACCCGCAGCGCCCCGGCCCATGCCCGGCGGATGCTGACCTCGGCCGGAGTCGAGATCCTCTCCGTCGACGCCGATTCCGGCGGGAGGATCGACCTCACCGACGCCCTTCGGCAATTGTCGGCCTACGGCATCACTCGGATCTGCAGCGAGGGAGGTCCGCGCCTCGCCGACGCGCTTGCCGCAGCCGACCTCGTCGACATCTGCACCCTGATCGAGGGAGCGGTGACCCTCGGGGAGAGCGGCGGCCTGCCGGCCGTCGGTCCGCGTCTCGGCGAGCGCCTGTCGAGCGGCCATCTGCGGCAAGTCGAGGTCCGTCAGCTCGGCGAGGACCGGGCCGTCACCTATGAGCGGAGCGTTTTATGTTCACTGGTCTCGTGACCGATGTCGGCACCGTTGTCGCCGCGAGTGGGAGCGAGCGCCTGCGGCGCCTGACGATCCAGTCGTCCTACGATCCGGCAACCATCGCTCTCGGCGCCTCGATCGCCTGTTCGGGTCCCTGCCTCACTGCGGTCGCGGTCGAACCGACCGAGGGTGGCTGCCGATTCAGCGTCGATGCGGCCGCCGAGACGCTGGCGCGGACCAGCGTCGGCACCTGGAGCGTCGGCACGCGCGTGAACCTCGAACGCTCTCTCAAGGTCGGAGACGAGCTCGGTGGTCATCTCGTCACCGGCCATGTGGACGGGCTCGGCGAGATCGTCGCCTGCGAACCGGTCACCGGAGGTACGGGCGACCCGCAATGGGCGCCGAGCGATCGCTTCGTCATCCGCGCGCCCGCGGCTCTAGCGCGCTTCATCGCAGAGAAGGGCTCGATCTGCCTCGACGGCACCTCGCTGACCGTCAACTCGGTTGATGGCGACCTGTTCTCGGTTCTGCTGATCCCCCACACCTTAGCGGTCACCACCTGGGGCGAGCGCCGGGCGGGCGACGTGCTGAACCTCGAGGTCGATCTCATCGCCCGCTACGCGGCACGTCTGAGCGAAAGCCGGGACACGCTGGGCGCGCCGCGAACTTCGTAGGCGATGTCGGTCAGGCTAGAGGAAGCGTACAGGCACTTCGACGGAATCCCTTCCTACGGTATCCAGGTGAGCAGGCTGTCTCGCGGCTGAAACAGGCGGCTTTCCTTATGGATGAGTCGCGTTGCCGTTCCGCGGGTGAGGCCGGTCACGCCCACGCTTGTGGCCTGCCTGCCTTCGGTCTAGTGCTGCGGCGATCCCGGCCCGCAAGGGTCGGGGGCACCGAATGAGAAGGGCCCGAGTCCATCGGGCGGCCAGGGCGGCGACCTCAAGGTTCAGGAACGCGATGGGCCGATCCGCGTCGCCCTATCGGGTGGCGGGACGGCCCAGGCACGAAAACAGCGACGAGGCCGCCATGGTATCCACGAGCCCGACCTTCCGCAGTGATCCCCGGCTAGCCGAGGCTCTCAGAGGAGCTCGCGTTCTGGTGGTCGAGGCGCGCTACTACGATGACATCGCCGACGAACTCTTGGCGGGCGCAGGGGCAGCCATCGAGGCGGCAGGCGCCGAAGCGACCGTAGTGACAGTGCCAGGAGCCCTCGAAATCCCCTCTGCCGTCGCCATCCTGATCGAGGCGGCGGAACGGGCCGGACAGCCCTACGATGCGGCCGTCGCGCTCGGCTGTGTCATTCGGGGTGAGACCGGCCATTACGACATCGTCGCCGGCGAGAGCGCGCGCGCATTGATGGACCTGTCCGTCACCCTGCGCCTGCCCCTCGGCAACGGCATCCTGACGGTCGAAACTCAGGAGCAGGCCGAGGCGCGGGCACGGGTCGCGGAGATGAACAAGGGTGGCGGTGCGGCGGAAGCCGCCCTTACGGTGCTCGCGCTCAAGCGCGCAGCCTCGGCCGCTTCCGTCGGAGAAGAATGATCATGTCAAAGACCGTCGAGCGCAGCGGCGCCCGTCTCTCCGTCGTCCAGGCCCTCTACGAGATGGAGATCTCGGACAAGGGCGTGATCGAGGCGCTCGCCGAGTTCGAGGCGTTCTGGATCGGGCGCGAGGTCGACGGCATCGACCACCCCCCGGCGGAGATCGCCTTCTTTCGCGATCTTCTCCGCGGCACCGTCGAAGAGCAGCGCGCCATCGATCCGCAGGTCGACCAGGCTCTGGCCGCCGGCTGGCCGCTCAAGCGGATCGAAGCTGTTCTGCGGGCCATCCTGAGGGCCGGAACCTACGAGCTGATGTTCCGCCGCGACGTTCCGGCCCGGGTCGTCATCTCCGAATACGTCGCCGTCGCCGACAGCTTCTTCGCCGGCGACGAACCCGGCGTCGTCAACGCGGTCCTCGACAAGATCGCCCGTGGGGTGAGGGGCACGGAATTCGCCGGGCTCCCGGGCAGCGTCAAGGGCTGAGCCGGCGATGAGCGGCGCGGCGCCGAGGCTCGGCGAGGACGCGCTGATCGCGCGCTACTTCGCACCCCTTTCCGGGCCGGGCGCCGACAACCTTCGCGACGACGCCGCGACACTCACGCCGAGCCCCGGCCACGATCTCGTCGTGACGACCGACACGATCGTCGCAGGCGTCCATTTTCTGGCGGATGACCCAGCCGGCTCCGTCGCCCGCAAGGCGCTCGGTGTGAATTTCTCGGACCTCGCCGCGAAAGGCGCCGCGCCTTGCGGATTCGTCCTATCCCTGGGCCTTCCGACGGACTGGACCGAGGATTGGCTGTCGGTCTTCGCGGCCGGCCTCTGCGAGGCGATCGCCGCCTTCGGTTGCCCGCTCCTCGGGGGCGACACCGTGCGCGCCGGCGGCCCGGCCTTCATCGGGATCACGGCCTTCGGTGAGGTACCTGCCGGCCAGATGGTCCGGCGGATGACTGCCGAGGTCGGCGACCGCATCTGCGTCACCGGCACCATCGGCGATGCCGCAATCGGGCTTCATCTCGCCCGCGCCTCCATGCCCGCCTGGGCCGGCGACCTCGATCGCGCCACCGTGGACGCGCTCGTCGACCGCTACCGGCATCCCCGCCCGCGCGTCGCTTTGGCTCCGGCCCTGCGCGCCCATGCCCGCGCGGCCATGGACATCTCCGACGGCCTCGCCGGCGACCTCGCCAAGATGCTCAAAGGCGAGGGGAGGGGCGCAGAGATCCTCGTCAGCGACATTCCCCTGTCGGCGGCCGCGCGCGCCGCCATCGCCCGAGAGCCGGCACTCCTTGACACTGCTCTTACCGGAGGGGACGACTACGAGATCCTCTGCGCGGTGCCTGAGAAAGACGTCGACGGCCTGAGCGCAGAGGCCGCTGCGGCCGGCATCGCCTTCAGCGTCATCGGTACCGTGACGGCGGGCGACGCGCTTCCGGCATTCACCATGGCCGACGGCGCGATCCGGACCTTCCCGGGCGGATCGTTCAGTCACTTCTGAAAGGGCCGACGCCGAGCCTCTCGGGTGCCGAGAGCGCCAGCCCTGGCACCGATGTGCGCCCGCGCACGGCGCAGCGGCTTTCGCGAACTGGCGCTCGATCGACGAGAGCCCACCTAAGGCCGCATCGGCCGGCCCTTGCCGCAGGGCAGCGCCCACCCTTTGTCGAAACCCATTGCGAGAAACCTGATGCCGTCCTTGTTCGATCCGATCCGCCTCGGCGCGATCGACGCGCCGAACCGCGTGTTCATGGCGCCCCTGACCCGCGGGCGCGCTACCCGCGAGCACGTGCCGACCCCGATGATGGTCGAGTATTACACGCAGCGCGCCGGTGCCGGCCTCATCCTCAGCGAAGCGACCGGCATCAGCCGCGAGGGGACCGGCTGGCCGTACTGCCCGGGCATCTGGACCGACGAGCAGGTCGAGGCCTGGAAGCCCGTGGTCGAAGCGGTGCACCGAGCCGGCGGCCGCATCGTCAGCCAACTCTGGCACATGGGCCGGGTCGTCCACCCGGACTTCCTCGGCGGTGAGAAGCCCGTCTCGGCCTCCGCCACGACGGCCCCGGACCAGGCCCATACCTACGAGGGCAAGAAGCCCTACGGGGAAGCGCGCCCCTTGAGTCTCGACGAGATCCCGCGCCTGCTCGCCGATTACGACCGTGCCGCCCGCAACGCGATGGCCGCCGGCTTCGACGGCGTGCAGATCCACGCTGCGAACGGCTACTTGATCGACCAATTCCTGCGCGACCGCACCAACCTGCGAGACGACCGCTACGGCGGTTCCGTCGAGAACCGTGTCCGGCTCCTGGCCAAGGTCGCCGAGACGGTGGCGAATGCGGTCGGGCGTGAGCGGACCGGCGTCAGGCTCTCGCCGAACGGCGAGATCCAGGGGGTCGACGATTCGAACCCGGAAGCCTTGTTCACCGCCGCCGCGGCGGCCCTCGGCAAAGTCGGCATCGCCTTCCTTGAACTGCGTGAGCCCGGGCCCAACGGCACCTTCGGAACCGCCAACCATCCGCCCATCGCGCCGGCGATCAAGGCAGCCTTCGGTGGCCCGCTCGTACTGAATTCCGACTACGACGGCGAGCGCGCCCAGGCGGCCGTCGAGGCCGGCGAGGCCGATGCGATCGCCTTCGGACGTCCGTTCATCGCCAATCCCGATCTCGTCGAACGGTTGTCGAAAGGCGCGCCGCTCAACAAGGACGATGCGCGAACCTGGTATAGCCAGGGTCCGGAAGGATATCTCGACTATCCGGCCCTCGCGACGGCTGACGCAGCCTGAGGAAGCTGCCTTAAAAGTATGCACGAGGTCGATCATTGTATTGTTTTATACACTGATCGACCTCGGCCCCTTTCTAAGCAGCAGAATTATCACTCATGTCGCGCTGATGTGATCGAAGGGGGCTATCTCGTAAGCCATTTCTGCCGAATTATTCGAGCTTAGCCGCAGCTCGTGCTATCCAGCGCCACATTTCAGGCCTATGGACGCTCTCCCAGCGAGGGCCAGCGCCTTTGAGTTCGAATGACCCCTGTCCGACGGCGGCCTGTCAATGGTCAGAGGCGGACCGGCTCTCCCATCTGCACGACCTCCAGATCCTCGATACGGCACCGGAAGCCGCTTATGACGATCTCGTGCGGATCGCCACGCTGGTCACCGGCGCGCCGATCGCGCTTGTCAGCCTCGTCGACAAGTCGCGGCAATGGTTCAAGGCGCGGATAGGATTCCCGGACCCGGAAACCTCGCTTGACTTGTCGGTCTGCGTGCATGCCCTCCAGGCCGAGACGATCTTCGTCATCCCCGATCTGACCCTCGACCCGCGGTCGAAGGACAATCCCCTCGTGACGACACCGGAGGGGATCCGCTTCTACGCCGGCGCGGTGATCAGGACATCGACAGGGATGCCGCTGGGCAGCCTTTGCGTCCTCGATACCAAGCCGCGTCCCGACGGACTGACGGACCTGCAGACCGAGGTGCTCTGCGCCCTGGCACGCCAGGTTGCGAGCCTGATCGAGGCGCGGCGCATTCGCACCGAGGTCGCAAGCCAGGCGGCCGAGCTCGCCGCGAGCGAGCGACGCTTCCGCGTCATGACCGCGGCGATGCCGCAGATGGTCTGGACGACCCTGCCCGACGGGTTCCACGACTTCTACAACGACCGCTGGTACGAGTTCACCGGCATGCCCTACGGCTCCACCGACGGCGTGGGCTGGAACGACGTATTTCATCCGGACGACCAGGAGCGGGCCTGGACGCGTTGGCGCCACTCGCTGGCCACGGGCGACCCCTACGAGATCGAGTATCGCCTGCGCCACCATTCGGGCGATTATCGCTGGACGTTGGGACGGGCCATGCCGATTCGCGACGCGGATGGGGCGATCGAACGCTGGTTCGGGACCTGTACGGATATCGAGGATCTGAAGCGGGCCGAGGCCGAGGCGCGCAAGCTCGCAGCCATCGTGGCGCAATCCAAGGATTTCGTCGGCATCGCAGATGCCGACTTCCGGGTCGTTCACATCAACGCCGCCGGCCGCCGCCTCGTCGGCCTCGCCGAGACGACGCCCGTCGCCGACATCTCGTTGTCCGAGTGTTTCGCTCCCGAGAGCCGCGCCTTCATCGAAGATGTGGTGCTGGCGACTGCGTTGCGGGACGGCTGGTGGGAGGGCGAACTCGCCTTCCGGCACTTCCAGACCGGCGAAACCATCGCGGTCCTCTACAACATCTTTCAGGTCCACAGCGACGACGGCGCCCCGATGGGCTACGCCACGGTGACCCGCGACCTGCGCGAGCGCAGGCGCGCGGAGGAAGCCCGCGACCTCCTGATCAAGGAGCTCTCGCACCGGATCAAGAACATCTTCGCCGTGGTGGGCGGCATCGCCGCCCTGTCGGGACGGACCGACCCCGCCGCGACGCCCTTCGTCCAGGCCTTCCGGCAGCGACTCGGCGCCCTCGCACAGGCGCACGAATACGTCCGCCCGCATTCGCCTGCCAGCGCCCCGGCCGTCAGCGGGCAGACCGTTCTGGGTCTCATGCGCATGATCATGGCGCCCTATACCGAAGAGGGCCGTGCCCGGGTGATCGTCGTTGGCGACGACGTCGCCGTCGGAGACGGGACGGCCACCGCGCTTGCCCTCATCATGCACGAGCAGGCGACCAACGCGATGAAGTATGGCGGTCTCTCCACCACCGAGGGACAGGTGACGCTGACCGGACGAACGCAGGACGGGAGCTACGATCTCACCTGGGCCGAGAGTGGCGGCCCGCCTGTGGCGGGGCCGCCGACCCGCCGCGGCTTCGGGACGATCCTCGCCGAGCGCAGCGTAGCCGGCCAGCTCGACGGCGACCTGAGCCACGACTGGGCGCCAGGCGGCCTCGTGATGCGACTGAGCGTCCCGATCGCCAATCTCCGGCATTGACCGTACCGACTGAACCCGATCGCCGCTACGACCTTGTGGTCTTCGACTTCGACGGGACGCTCGCCGACAGCTTTCCGTGGTTCTGCAGCGTGCTCAACGGGGTCGCGGACCGCTATCGGTTTCGTCGCGTCGAGGACGGCGAGATCGACACGCTGCGCGGCATGGGCGCAAGCGCCATCGTCCGCCATCTGGGCATTCCCGCCTGGAAGCTGCCGCTGATCTCGCGTCACATGACGGCCCTCGCCGCACGTGAGATCGACGCGATCCAGCTGTTTCCCGACATCGCCCCGACGATCGAGGATCTCCATCAAACGGGTCTGAACCTCGCCATCGTCAGTTCGAACGCGGAAGCGAATGTCCGCCGCGTGCTCGGGCCGCAGCTCTCGAGCCGGATCACTCGGTATTCATGCGGTGCGCCGCTCTTCGGGAAGACGCGGCATCTCAAAAGCGTGATCCGTCGCACGGGCATTACCCCGCAGCGGACGCTCTATGTCGGCGACGAGACCCGCGATCACGACGCCGCATGTTCGGCAGGATGCGATTTCGCCGCGGTCGCCTGGGGCTACACGAGGGGCGAAACCCTCGCGGCCAGCAACCCGACGATCCTGCTTGACGCCCCGGACGATCTCCTGAACGCGATCGTGGCGCGGTGACCCGTCAGAGCCCGCTTCTCGCCCCCGGGACGATGCTGGTGCCGCTGCCGCTGCCGAAGGGCTCGTAGCGGGTGAGACCGCGGAAGAGCTGGCTGAGGAAGGCGCGGTCGGCGCCGCTGGAGGGGGTGGTGCGCTCGATGAAGTCGAACACCCTACCGTCCTGAAGACCGTAGAGCGCGACGCGCTCGACCTTGAAACCGGCGTTGAAATACACCGCCGTCACCTTCTGGTCCTCGACCTGCTCGCCGAGGAACAGGACCGTGCGGCGGGTGTTCTGGCTGATGTAGTACCAGGACTTGTTGCCGACGGTGGAGACCGTGGAGGGTGTGCCGAGGATCTGAAGCACCTGCTCGGCGCTCATGCCCGGCTTCACGGTGGCGAGGGCGGCCTGATCGATCTGGTAGCCGTGACGCAGGTCCTCGCCGATGCAGCCCGACAGGATGGTGCCGACGAGGCCGATGGCGGCGAGTCGAGCGAGCGACGATACGAGACGGCGCGACATCGGCCACCCTTGATTATGATGAACTGAACGCATCTTCGATCCACAGCGGCACTACCTGCCGGAAGACCGGAAGGAGCTTGCGCTGCAAGCCGTCGTTGCCGTACCGCGGGGTTATGGTTTTGACAAGGCAAGCTCGGCCACGGCTCAAGGATGTCGATCGTCCTGCTCGCGATCGCAGGAGGTCGACATGATCTGGCGCCTCTTCGGACGCGGTGACGCGGCGAGCAGGACCATCGAGACGCTTCATCGGCGCATCAACGATGCCTCGCGGCAACCCGGCCTCTACACCATGCTGGGCGTTCCCGACACGGTCGAGGGCCGCTTCGAATGCCTCAGCCTTCACGTCATCCTGGTGCTGCGGCGGCTCGAACGCTTGCCGGCACCGGCGGACGACGTGTCCCAGGATCTGGTGAATTCGGTGTTTCTCCAGCTTGATTCGTCTCTGCGCGAGCTCGGAGTCGGCGATTTCGGGGTGCCCAAGCGGATGAAGAAGCTCGGTGCTGCCTTCTACGGCCGTGCCGAGACCTATGGCAGCGCCCTGGCAAAGGATGATGCTGTAGCGCTTTGCGAGGCGCTCGCCCGAAACGTCCTCGGCACCGAGGATAGTGGTGCCGCGGCTGGGCTTGGGGATTACGTCATCGACAGTGCGGCACAACTCGAGGCGATGGACCTCGACGGTTTGCTCGGGGAAGGACCGCGCTTCGCGGACCCGCGGCGCATCGCCGAGGCCCGTGCCGCAGCGACAGGTGCGCCATGACACATGACAGGGGCTCCAGCCCGCTCTCACGCCTCGTCCGGATCGACCGGATCCGAAAGGACGGAAACGAAGTCGTCGTCGAGGCGACCCAAGCGGAATGCGCGGCACTGGCCGAGGACTTCAAGATCCCGGCGATCCGCGAACTCGTCGGCCGCTTTCGCGCGGACGGGCCGTCGTCGCGTCTCGTCGTCACCGGAACGGTCTCGGCGATCGTGACCCAGGTCTGCACAGTGACCCTCGACCCCTTTGAATCGAAGGTCCAGGAGCCCGTCGAAGTCGCCTACACCGATACCGACATCCTGGTCGGCACCGATGCCGAAGACGCCGACGTGCCCGACCCGATCGTCGGCAATCGCATCGATTTCGGAGCCCTCACGGCAGAATTCCTGGCACTTGGCCTCGATCCCTATCCGCGCAAGCCCGGCGTCGCCTTCACCCCGGTGACCGACGGCGAGGAGGACGGCCCCTTGGGCGAACTGCGCCGGCTCCGCCAGCCCGACGGGTGAGGGGACATGTCGGAGGCCGGAAGACGGCCGGCGATCGTCGATGCGTTGAGATTTCGTTTGCCCGGTCGGCCGGGTTCGCTATTTTCCGCCGCGCCGACCAGGGGCTCGCCACGATCGCAAAGCCTCCATCCCGCCCTCCCGATGGGGGCATCCCCTTCGCAAGAGGCCATCGGCCGGACCCTTCATGTCACAGCGCGTGTGCATCTCCCTCGACGCCATGGGCGGCGACCACGGCCCCACGACGGTGGTGCCCGGCGCGGCCATCGCCCGCGAGCGGCATCCGGAGATGACCTTCCTGATGTTCGGGGACGAAGCGATCCTGAGGCCGCTTGTCGAGGCCGAGCCACGGCTCAAGGGCGCCGTGGAGATTCGCCACACCACCATCGCGATCGCGATGGACGACAAGCCGAGCCAGGCGGTGCGCACAGGCCGCGGCAAATCCTCGATGTGGCGGGCGATCCAGGCGGTGAAGGACGGCGAGGCCGACGCTGCGGTCTCGGCCGGCAATACTGGCGCGCTGATGGCGATGTCGAAGATCTGCCTCAAGACGCTTGCAGGGATAGAACGCCCGGCCATCGCCTGCCTGTGGCCGACGGTGCGCGGCGAGAGCGTCGTCCTCGATGTCGGCGCCACCATCGGCACCGATGCCGAGCACCTCGTCGAGATGGCGCTGATGGGCTCCGCCATGGCGCGGATCGTATTCGACCTCGAGAGCCCCACGGTCGGCCTCCTCAATGTCGGTACCGAGGAGATGAAGGGCAACGAGGCGGTAAAGGAAGCCGCGAGACATCTGCGTGAGACCGACCTGCCGGGCCTGACCTATCACGGCTTCGTCGAGGGCAACGATCTCGGCCTTGGCACCGTCGACGTCGTCGTCACGGAGGGCTTCACCGGCAACATCGCCCTCAAGACCGCCGAGGGGACCGCCAAGCAGATCGGCACCTATCTGCGTGCCGCGATGGGCCGGACACTCTCGGCCAAGATCGGCTACCTCTTCGCCCGGCAGGCCTTCAAGGCCCTGCGCGAGAAGATGAATCCGAGCCGCGCCAATGGCGGAGTCTTCCTCGGCCTCGAGGGAATCGTCATCAAGAGCCACGGTTCGGAGAACGCGCAAGGCTTCGCAGCCGCCGTAGACCTCGCCCACGACATGGCCCGTCACGACCTGATGCGGACGATCCGGGACATGCTCGACCAGACTCCCACGACGGTCTCCGCGTGAGGTCGACCGCGACAGAGGGACGAACCCGATGACGAAGCTGCGCTCCGTCGTGGTCGGCTGCGGCTCCCACCTGCCGGCCCGCTGCGTCACCAACGCGACGCTCGCCGAGACGGTGGATACCTCCGACGACTGGATCGTCCAGCGCACTGGCATCCGGCAGCGCTACCTTGCGGCCGCCGACGAGACGACGTCGACGCTCGGCACCAGGGCGGCTCAGGCCGCCCTCGACGATGCCGGCCTGACGGCGGACGACATCGACCTCGTCATCTGCGCCACCTCGACGCCCGACCACACCTTCCCGTCGACTGCGACGCAGATCCAGGCTGCGCTCGGCATCCACCAGGGCGCCGCCTTCGATCTCCAGGCGGTCTGCGCCGGTTTCGTCTACGGGGTTTCCACGGCCGACAAGTTCCTCAGTACTGGGAGCGCCAAGCGCGCCTTGGTCGTCGGCGCCGAGACCTTCTCGCGCATCCTCGATTGGGAGGACCGCACAACCTGCGTCCTCTTCGGCGACGGCGCCGGGGCGATCGTCCTCGAAGCCCGCGAGGGGGAGGGCACCAGCGCCGACCGCGGCGTCCTGACCTCCAGCCTTCGCTCGGACGGGCGCCATCGCGAGAAGTTGTACGTCGACGGCGGTCCCGGCTCGACCGGCACGACCGGCCACCTGCGCATGGCCGGCAAGGAGGTGTTCCGCTTCGCGGTGGGTTCCGTCACCGACGTCATTGTCGACGCTTTCGAGGCGACCGGGACGACGGCCGACGATCTGAACTGGTTCGTGCCACATCAGGCGAACCGCCGCATCATCGAAGCCTCCGCCGACAAGCTCGGTATCGCCCGCGACAAGGTCGTCCTCACGGTCGACCGGCACGGCAATACCTCGGCGGCCTCGATACCGCTCGCCCTCGACGCCGCCTGCAAGGACGGGCGTATCCGGAAGGGCGACCTCGTGATGATCGAGGCGATCGGCGGAGGGTTCACCTGGGGCGCCGCCCTGATCCGCTGGTAGAAGGCCGACGACTCGATTGACCGGGGCCGCAACGGCGATTAGCGTGCCGCATCATAAAGATACGTGATAAACGTAACGGAGCGGGCAGGGGCGGATCCATGAGTGGGAAGACGGTCACACGCGCCGATCTGAGCGAGGCCGTCTACCAGCAGGTCGGCCTCTCTCGCACCGAATCGTCAGCCCTGGTCGAAACGGTTCTGTCGGAAATCTGCACCTGCCTCGCGCAAGGAGAGACCGTCAAGCTGTCGTCCTTCGGCTCGTTCGTCGTCCGCAGCAAGGGGCGACGGGTCGGGCGCAACCCGAAGACCGGCGTGGAAGTCGAGATCGAGCCGCGCCAGGTGATGGTGTTCAAGCCGTCCAACGTGCTGAAGGCGCGCATCAACGGCTTGAACGGAACCGGTCTCGACGACGAATGAGGGCGACGATGGCGCTTGCGGCGGCCCGGACCATGTCGGAGGCATCTGAGAAGAGCGCCGGCGCCTTTCGGACGATCAGCGAGGTCGCCGAGGAGATCGACGTGCCCCAGCATGTCCTGCGTTTCTGGGAGACCCGGTTCACCCAGATCAAGCCGGTGAAGCGGGCAGGAGGTCGTCGCTATTACCGGCCCGAGGATGTCGACCTCATCAAGGGGGTGCGGCGCCTGCTGCACGGGCAGGGCTACACGATCCGCGGCGCACAGCGCATCCTGAAGGAAAGTGGCGTCCGTTTCGTTCAGTCGATCGGCCGGGGCGAGGCGGAGGCAGCAGCACCGGCCCCGCAGGACCTCGACCTGCCCGATTCCGCCGGGACGTCATCGATGTCCGGGCTTGGCCTGTCGGATTCCGACCTCGCCTGTCTCCAGGATGTGCTGAGCGACCTCAAGAGTTGCCGCGACACGATCGACGCCCTGCGTCTCCCGCCGGATGCCGATCCGGGGGCGTGAAGGGGCGATCGCCTGCCTAAATGATAGGCTGGGGATGCTAGGTCACGAGGATCGAAGCCGACTTCTGCCTGGGAACGCGGCATCCTGCTTCCTTCAAGGCAGCACTCGACGCCTGCGACGACCATCCCCACATGATCTGGAGCCGACAGGCGGACAAAGCCGGGACTTCCCCGGATCGCCGCGCGCCACCCGGAGTACGACCTCGATGCTGATCCGTCCGACCGCCATCCTCGCCGCCGGCCTCATCCTGACAGTGCCAGCCTTCGCTCAGACCACCGTCACGCGCAGCGAGAATGTCGCCAGCGGCAAGAGCGTCAGGCTCGCGATCGTGCCCAACCTCAAGAAGGATTGCACTTCGGGACCGATGCCGGAGATCCGGGTCAGCGGCGCCCCCAAGAATGGCTCTCTCGTGACCAAGGTCGGCAAGATCAAGACCCCCGCCACCTATCGCTGCCCGAACAAGGAGGCGGCCGTTCAGGCCGTGTTCTACGAGGCCAAGGCTGGATACACCGGCGCCGACGAAGTCGTCGTCGATATCAAGAATTCCGATGGCCAGGTTCAGACTCAGACGATCAAGCTCACGGTCGGGGCAGCCGGGACGAAGCCGGCTGGCGAGACCAAGAAGGAAGGCACCGAGCTCTGACCGCAGCGCGGCGGCCGCCTTACGAACAGCTCTGAGCAAGGTTCCCATGGAAGCTTGAAAACCGTCCGGTGTGGCATCCATCACACGCAGCGATGATGTGTGTGCCGCACTGCGACAAATCTGGGCCTGTCAGTTGCATCGGAGGCGAGACAGGATGAAGCTGCGGATGTCGTGAGGGGATCGGAGTGCCTATGCCGTCGACGAACGACCTTTTCCAGAGCTTTGCCCGGGGCTACGAGGCGCGGCGCGATACGGAGATGAGCCTCTCCGAGTATCTCGAAGCCTGCCGCGACCAGCCCCTGATGTATGCCAGCGCGGCCGAGCGCATTCTCGATGCGATCGGCAAGCCGGAATTCGTGGATACGGCCAAGGATGCCCGGCTCGGCCGCATCTTCATGAACCGTACGATCCGGACCTACCCGGCCTTCTCGGAATTCTACGGCATGGAGGAGACGATCGAGCGGATCGTCTCGTTCTTCCGCCACGCTGCTCAGGGGTTGGAGGAGCGCAAGCAGATCCTCTACCTCCTCGGCCCCGTCGGCGGCGGCAAATCTTCGCTCGCCGAGCGCCTCAAGGCGTTGATGGAGGTTCATCCCGTCTACGTCCTGAAGGCCGGCAACGAGGTCTCGCCGGTCTTCGAGAGCCCGCTCGGCCTGTTCGACCCCGAGACCATGGGAGCCGAGATCGAACAGCGCTACGGCATCCCGCGCCGTCGCCTCACGGGTCTGATGAGCCCCTGGGCGCTGAAGCGTCTCGACGAGTTCAACGGCGACATCTCGCAATTCAAGGTCATCAAGGTCCGGCCTTCGCGCCTGCGCCAGATCGCCATCGCCAAGACCGAGCCCGGCGACGAGAACAACCAGGACATTTCGTCCCTCGTCGGCAAGGTCGATATCCGGCGCCTCGAGACCCTGTCCCAGGCGGACCCGGACGCCTACTCCTATTCCGGCGGCCTCAACCGGGCCAACCAGGGCGTCCTCGAATTCGTCGAGATGTTCAAGGCGCCGATCAAGATGCTGCATCCCCTGCTCACGGCGACGCAGGAGGGCAATTATGTTGGCACCGAGAATATCGGCGCGATCCCCTTCACCGGCATCATCCTCGCCCACTCGAACGAGTCCGAGTGGCAGACCTTCAAGACCAACAAGAACAATGAAGCCTTCATCGACCGCATCTACGTCATCAAGGTGCCCTACTGCCTACGGGTGACCGAGGAGCAGCGGATCTACGAGAAGCTCGTCTCGGGTTCCGAGTTGTCTCAGGCAGCCTGCGCGCCCGGCACCCTGGAGATGCTGGCCCGGTTCTCGGTGCTCTCGCGCCTGCGCGAGCACGCCAATTCCAACGCCTTCTCGAAGATGCGGGTCTATGACGGCGAGTCCTTGCGCGAGGTCGATCCCCGCGCCCGCTCGATGCAGGAATACAAGGACTCGGCCGGCGTCGACGAGGGCATGGACGGGATCTCGACCCGCTTCGCCTTCAAGGTGATGGCCGCGACCTTCAACCACGACACAACGGAAGTCTCCGCCGACCCCGTGCACCTCATGTACGTGCTGGAGCAGGCCCTGCGCCGCGAGCAGCTCCCGCCCGAGACCGAGAAGCGCTACATCGAATTCATCAAGACCGAACTCGCACCGCGCTACGCCGAATTCATCGGTCACGAGATCCAGAAAGCCTACCTCGAATCCTACCACGACTACGGCCAGAATCTGTTCGACCGGTACATCGACTATGCCGACGCCTGGATCGAAGATCAGGACTTCAAGGATGCGGAGACCGGGCAGCTCCTCAACCGCGAACTCCTGAACCAGGAACTCACCAAGATCGAGAAGCCGGCCGGCATCGCCAATCCGAAGGATTTCCGCAACGAGGTGGTGAAATTCGCTCTTCGCTCTCGAGCGCAGCACGGCGGCCGCAATCCGAGCTGGACCTCCTACGAGAAGCTGCGCGAGGTCATCGAACGCAGGATGTTCTCTCAGGTCGAGGAACTGCTTCCCGTGATCTCGTTTGGCTCCAAGAAGGATGGCGAAACGGAGAAGAAGCACGGCGAGTTCGTGGAGCGGATGGTCGCGCGAGGTTATACCGAGCGTCAGGTCCGCCGCCTCGTCGAGTGGTACATGAGGGTGAAGCAGGCCGGGTGAGAGCGATGCCCATGGGGCGGCGACCCCGTCGTCCCATCGGCCGCTTACCGCGGCGGATCATGAGGGTTGAGGGCGAAGACACCGGATGCACATCGTCGACCGTCGGCTCAATCCGGGGGGCAAGAGCCTCCCCAACCGCCAGCGTTTCCTGCGTCGCATCAAGGACGTGGCGCAGCGCTCGGTCCGCGAATCCGCGCGCGAGAAGGACATCAAGGATCTCGGCAAGGACGGGCGGGTCTCGGTGCCGGTGGACGGCGTCCGCGAGCCGCGGTTCAGCCGCCAGTCCGGAACCGGTCTGCAGGACTACATACTCCCGGGCAACAAGACCTATGTCGAGGGTGATCGCATCGAGCGTCCGCCCAGCGGATCGGGCGGAAGCGGATCGGGGGAGGGCGGTGACGGCTCGGAGAACAGCGAGGATGCGTTCCGCTTCGTCCTGACCCGTGACGAGTTCCTCGAACTCTTCCTCGAAGACCTCGAACTGCCGGATCTCGCCAAGCGTCGGCTGTCGGTGGTCGAGACGGAAGGCCTGCGCCGGGCCGGCTATACCGTCTCGGGTTCGCCGGCGAACCTTGCTCTCACACGCACCCTGCGCAACTCGATGTCGCGCCGCATCGCCCTGAAGCGACCGAAGCCCGACGAGATCGCGGCCCTCGAGGCTCAGATCGCCGAGACCTTCGAGACGGATCCGGGACTCCCGGACCTGCGCCTCGCACTGGAGGCCCTGCGCGAGCGCGCCAAGCGCATCCCCTACGTCGATCCCCTCGACCTGCGCTATCGCCGGTTCGAAACCTATCCGCGGCCGGTGGCGCAGGCGGTGATGTTCTGTCTCATGGACGTCTCGGGCTCCATGACCGAGCACATGAAGGACCTCGCCAAGCGCTTCTACATTCTGCTGCACATCTTCCTGACGAGGCGCTACCGCCACGTCGAGATCGTCTTCATCCGCCATACCGACAAGGCGACGGAAGTCGACGAGGAGACGTTCTTCGGCTCGCGCGAGACCGGCGGGACGCTGGTCTCCTCGGCGCTCGTCGAGATGAAGCGGGTGATCACAGAGCGCTACGATCCCAACGACTGGAACATCTACGCCGCCCAGGCTTCCGACGGCGACAACGTCTCCAGCGACGCGCCGACCGCGACAGAGTTGCTGCGGGCGCATATCCTGCCCGCCTGCCAGCACTTCGCCTATCTGGAAGTCGGCGACGAGAACGGCCCTCGCGCCGGATTCGTCGAGCACCGCACCACCCTCTGGCGGACCTACGAGGCCCTGGCGAAGTCGGGCGCCCCGATCGCCATGCGCAAGGTCAACCACCGCCGCGAGATCTATCCCGTCTTCCGCGAACTGTTCGGGCGCAAGGACGCACGGGCGGAGGCGGACGCATGAGCCGTCTCAAAACGCAGAAGATCGCCGCGGCGGCGCAGCCGCTCTTCACCGGCAACGACTGGGATTTCGACACGATCCGGCGGATCCACGATGCCTGCGAGGTCGAGGCTGGCGCGCTCGGCCTGTCATGGTACCCGAACCAGATCGAGATCATCACCGCCGAGCAGATGCTCGACGCCTACGCGTCGATCGGCATGCCGTTGTTCTACAAGCACTGGTCCTTCGGCAAGCACTTCGCCCAGCACGAGGCCGGCTACCGCCGCGGGTTGATGGGCCTCGCCTACGAGATCGTCATCAACTCCGACCCGTGCATCTCCTACGTGATGGAGGAGAACACGGCGACGATGCAGACGCTCGTCATCGCGCATGCCGCCTTCGGCCATAACCACTTCTTCAAGAACAACTATCTGTTCAAGCAGTGGACCGACGCGGAAGGCATCCTCGATTATCTCGATTTCGCCAAGGGCTTCATCTCCCGCTGCGAGGAGCGCTACGGTCATCAGGCAGTCGAACAGGTGCTCGATGCCGCCCATGCCCTGATGAGCCAGGGCGTCCATCGCTATCCGCGCAAGAAGCGTCCCGATCTCGCCTCCGAGCAGCGGCGCGAGCGCGAGCGGCTCGAGCACGGCGAGCAGATCTACAACGACCTCTGGCGCACCCTGCCGCAGAAGACCGCCGGTTCACGGCCCGATGCGGCTATCGAGCGGCGCAAAGCCCTTCTCGAACTGCCGCAGGAGAACATCCTCTACTTCCTCGAAAAGGCGGCTCCGCGCCTGCGGCCCTGGCAGCGCGAGATCCTGCGCATCGTCCGCCTCGTGGCGCAGTATTTCTATCCCCAGCGCCAAACCAAGGTCATGAACGAGGGCTGCGCCACCTACTGCCATTACCGGATCATGAACTCGCTCTCGGAGAAGGGCCTCATCACAGAGGCGGCCTATCTGGAGTTCCTGCAATCGCACACGAACGTCATCCGTCAGCCGAACTACAACGAGCGCGGCTATGGCGGTCACAATCCCTACGCCATCGGCTTCGCCATGATGCAGGACATCGCCCGCATCGTGGAGCAGCCGACCGAGGAGGACCGGCAATGGTTCCCCGAGATCGCCGGCACCGGAGACGCGATGGCGACCTTGCGCGATATCTGGGCGAACTACCGCGACGAGAGCTTCATCGCACAGTTCCTGAGCCCCAAGCTGATGCGCGACATGCGCCTGTTCCATGTGGTCGACGATCCAGACGAATCTGAGATGCGGGTTGCCGCCATCCACGACGAGCGCGGCTACCGCAAGATGCGCCGATCCTTCGCCCGGCAATACGATGTCGCCTGGCTCGACCCGGATATCGAGGTGGTGGATGTCGACCTCGAAGGCGATCGGAAGCTGATCCTGCACCACAAGGCGCTCAACCGCATCACCCTGCAGAAGGACGACGCCAAGCGCGTGCTGCAGCATCTCGCCGACCTCTGGGGCTACGACGCGGTGCTGAAGGAGGTCGATCCGGCGACCGACGATGTGCTGGCCGAGCACAGCGCCCATGCACGGCCGATCTTCTTCTGAGCTGGCGGATGCCTGAACTGCTAGCGATGGTCGAGGAGCGTCGATGGACGCTTGGACGAGAAAGGCCCTTCTGTGCCGGGCAGCAATCCGCCGTCGATCAGCCAGAGCAGCAGCATCGCCGTTGCGACCAGTGTCGCGAACGAGGTGAGACGTCCGAAGTTTCGGCGACTTACCAAGAGGACGATTAAAATCCCGAGAAGGACAAGACCCAGCGCTGCGATCAGCACGTGACGTCTCCGCTGACGGCCAGGTTGCGAATTCCCTGCGATGCGGCCCCGTCCGTCGCCCGGCGACCTTCGCGCACGCTACCGCCCCGGCGAGGGCGAAGACCAGCCCCGGAGCTGACGTCGCGAGACGATTTCGGAACGGTCCAGCAAGGATCGTCGTTCCTGGCGTCGTTAAGAACTCAGGAGGAAACTCTCATGAAAAGCCTTTCGATCGCCGTCCTGACTACCTTCGCCATCATGGGCGGCGCTGTTGCTGCCGAGCAGGGCGCCAAGTCGAACGCCCCAGGCCAGCAGATGCAGGACAAGGGAAGCCTGAAGGGAAGCCCCGGTGCGTCCGGCTATGCTCCGGGCCAGGAGAAGAAGTCGGATACCACCGGTTCGACCTCCGGGCATTCCGGCTCCACGGACATGAAGTCCGGCACCTCGGGTTCATCCACCGGCCGCTGATACGCGAGCGGATCTGAGATCGGGTCGGTACGAGTCAGCTCGGCCGGTCAGCAGGTCAATATCCAGGGCGCGCTCCTCGAGGGCGCGCCCTTTTTGTACCGTCAGCGCGTCGACCGGAACCCGAAACGAAAAAGGCAACCCGAAGGCTGCCTCTACCATCCCGTTCCGAAACACGGAAAATCATGGTCGGAGCGAGAGGATTCGAACCTCCGACCCCTAGTCCCCCAGATTAGCCGGGTTGCTGAAAATAAAGGTCTTTCCTGCAAACCATCCGATTATGCAGGCTAATAAGATCAATGGCTTGGAACCGTTTTTCAAACCGTCTTAGGGTGCTCCGAGGATGATTTCGGGCTGCCCTACTTTGCCCCAACGTGTGGGTAGCGTCCGCGGACGA
>FSSH01000510.1_pt1 | contig 35631 bp, 30 predicted proteins | sample 1166101 | NCBI WGS metagenome assembly FSSH01 (sample SAMEA32972668, study PRJEB13176) | freshwater metagenome | biome: Drinking water system; feature: Biomass in drinking water that filtered by 0.45 um membrane; material: drinking water | place: USA | collected 2012-12-20 | depth 0 m
GCCCCCGGCCGGTCGGCGGCGACGGCGCGGCGGCCGTCTCGCCCTACCTACTCGCCGCGCTCGCGCGCGCCGGGATCTCGCCCGTGCTCCTCGAGGCGGTGCGGCGCGGCGCGAAATCGGTCGGGTTTCATCTCCCCGCGTACTATTCGCCGCAAGGGTGGTTCTCGTGGGGGCAATGCGCCGAGCTCTACGAGGAAGGGAAGCTCGATCCGAACAAGCTCCAGATCTACGACAACACCGTCCGCGGCATCGCGCATAAGAAGGCGAGTGACGCGCCCGAGGCGCAACGGCTCTGGGAGCGCCGGGAGTCGTATCCGATCGGCATCGTCCCCTCGCCGCGCGCGCTTTTCCTCACGGCGGGCGTCGACATCCAGAAGAACCGCATCGAGTGGGAGATCGTCGCGTGGGGGCGCGGCAAAGAGAGTTGGTCGATCGACACGGACGTCATCAGTGGCTCGATCGTGGAGCCGCAGGTCGCGCACGCGCTCGACGAGGTCCTCGCACGCGCCGTCCCTTGCGGTGATGGCGGCGAGCCGCTCCTGATTCGCGTGCTCGGGATCGACTCCGGCTACGATTCTGAGAACGTCTACGCGTGGGCGCGGCGGCACATTCAGCCAGCGTACGGCGCCGCCGGGGCGTCCTGCCGCTCCCCGCATACGGTCGCCGTCCTAAAAGGCAAGGATACGGGCCCGCGGCTCGTGTGGAGCACGACGCGCGATGATCTCGGCGGGAAGCGTGGCCTCCGCATCTTCCAGGTCTCCGGCTACCACTTCGCGATGGAGCTCTACACATTCCTCCGTCTCGATGTGCTGACCGATGAAGACGTCGCGCATGGCATCGTGTCACGCCCGGGCTACGCCCACTTCCCGGAATACAACCTCGAGTACTTCAAGCAGCTCACGGCCGACAAATGCGTCATCACGATGGTCCGCGGCCGCCCGCGCGAGACGTTTGTGTTGCCGAAGGGGGCGCGCAACGAAGCCCACGACTGCCGGAAGTACGCGCGCGCGGCCGCCGAGCTCTACGGTCTCGGTCGCTTCAACGACTACCACTGGCGGCATCTCGAGGAGCAGCGCGGCATCCGCTACGCCGAAGAGCAGCGCATCTTGCCGCTCGATGCGAAGGTCGACCGGCCGACCCCCGCTGATGCGACACCTCCGCGCACGGCGCTGCCCCCGCGCCCTATGGCGCCCGCGCCGCTCGTCGGCGAACCGACGCTCGTCGATGCGCATACCGGTTGGGAGATCGCCTTTCGCGCCGGAGATGGCCGATGACCACCGATACGCCAGAAACTCCACCAAAGTTCCTGAAGACGCTCCCTGCCATCCGCGTCCCCGAGTACATGTACAACCGCATCATGCGCCGCGTAGCCGAGGAAATGCAGGGGCTTCCGACCGGATTCACGGTTACGGACGTGCTTCGGGCGGCGCTCGATGCATGGTCAAAGCGTGAATGCAAATAGATTCGTGTATTACTTTGTATTACAAAGTAATACACGAAATGTTTTGACGCGCTGATACGCCACGAGTATCGCTGCTCCCCATGACGGGGGCGGCCTGACGCGGTGGCGACGATCGACGAGCGGATCGCGACGATCCTCCAAGCGCGCGATAGCGGCCTCTCCGAGACGGTCGTCGAAGGCGTCACGGTTCGCTGGCGCAACCTCGCCGAGCTCGACCGCATCCTCGCGAGTCTTCGTGCCGAAAAAGCGGCCGCAGAGGGAGGCGCCGCGGCCGCAACGCCGACGCTGCTGCGCCCTGACCTCGTGAGCGGGATCTGGCGATGAGCCTGCTCCACGCCGTCGCCGCCCGCGGCTCCGCCGCAACCGACGCCGCGATGGCCGCGGCCTACGCGGTCGTGCAGCAGGGCAGCGGGTGGTTTGCGGCAGGCGCCGGCTACGCGCGGCAAGTCACCGAAGCCGCTGCGCACGCGGTCATGGCGAGCGGCGGCGCCGGCTTCTACGAGGGCGCCAGCTACACGCGGCGGTTCCTCGACATGTCGGCGCCACGGTCGGGGCCGAACACGCCAATCATCGCGAGCGGCGGCACGTTGACCGATCGCACCTACGCGCTCGCGCGGAACGAGTCGTACGTCCGCCGCGGCCTCAACGTGCTGTCCGTGTCGATCGTCGGCACGGGCATCACGCCGCTGCTCGAGATCGACGGTGAGTCGCCGCTCGAGGAAGCGCACGCCGAGCTGTGGGAACAGACCATGGAAGAGCTCGACGCCAACGGCATTACCGACGGCTACGGCATGCAAGCGCAGGCCGTCCGCGGGGTGCTCACGGCGGGCGACTCATTCGGCCGCTTCCGCAATCGCCTCGTCGCCGACCGCGCGCGCTACATGCCGGTGCCGTTCGCAGTGCCGCTCCAGCTCGAGATGCTCGGCGCCGAAATGGTCCCGCGGGAGAAGAACGAGCTCCTCCCGGGCGGCGGCGACATCATCGGCGGCATTCAGCGGGGACCGTACGGCAACATCGAGGGCTACCACGTGTACCGGCGTCATCCGTCGGAGTGGTCGCTGTCGGGTGCGTCCGCCGGGACAACGGTCTTCGTCGGCGCCGACGACATGCTGCACGTCCACGAGGTGGGTCGCGAGGGCATGCTCCGCGGCGAGCCGCGGTGTGCGTCGATCATCCTGCCGGCGCACGATCTCCATCAGGGCGAGGACGCCCTCCAGCGCACGTGGAACCTGCAAGCGTTTCTCGGCGGCTTCATCGAGTGGGCTGCCGATCCGACCGAAGGGCTGCCGGGTGTCGCGCCCGGCACACGGCCGTCGGGGGCCGGCACCGTCACGACCCAGTGGCAGCCAGGGGATATCCCGCTCTTGAAGCCCGGACAGAAGTGGCACCCTGCAACGCCGCCGGACGTCGGCTCGACGTACGAGCCGGCCATGCGCCAACGTCTCCGCAAGATGTCGGCGGGGCTCGGTTGCCCCTACGAGCTCCTGTCGATGGATCTCGTCGGCGCCACGTACTCGTCGGCACGCGTTGGCCTCATTCAGTTTTGGAGCGAGTGCGACGTCTTCCTTTGGCACACGCTCGTGCCGCAGTTCCTGCGGCCGCTCTGGCTTCGCTGGTTCGACATGGCCGTGCGCGCCGGCCGGCTCCCGCTCACGCTCTCAAAGTACCTCGAGAACCCGCGCCGCTATCTGAACGCCGTGCAGTGGATCCCGCCGAAGCGGCCGTGGGTCGATCCGCTGAAGGATGTCGGCGCCGAGCTGCTCGCGATCGAAGGCGGCCTCACCTCGCGCGACGAGGCGATTCTGTCGCGCGGCCGCATCCCGGCGAGCGTCGATCGCTCGCGGAAGCGCTCGAAGCTGCGCGCGATCGCCGAGGGTGTCACTGACGGCAAGGCACCGGCGGCGGTCGCCGAGGAGCAGGACGTCGACGAGCGGCAGCAGAAACGCCCGGAGGCTGCGTAATGGCGACGGCCGATCAGCTGCTCGCGGCGAAAGCCGAGCTCGCGGCGACACTGTTGAATGCGCCGCTCGTGCTGCATCGCGTGTACGCGGAAACGATGCTCGCCGATCCGAGCGGGTGGCTTGCCCGGCTCGGCGGCGAGGCGCGCACTGACGGTGGCGAGCCGGGGCTGCCGGGCCTCGACGAGGTCGAGATCACGCCTGATGGCATCGCGATCGTGCGCGTCGGTGGCCTCTTGGTACGCCGCCACAATCCCCTCCACTGGTACTGCGGGTACGTCAGCTACGAAGGCATCGCCGAGCTCGTCGAGATGCTTGCGCGCTCGAGCCGGGTGCGCGGCCTCGTCGTAGGGTGGAACTCGCCGGGCGGCACGCACGCCGGCACCGCGGAGTGCGCGGCCGCGATCGCCGACGTCACGAAGGATCTCCCCTACTACACGGTTGCCGATGGGCAGATGGCGTCCGGTGCCTACTTGATTGGCTGCGGCGGTGATCGCGTCTTCGCGACACCGACCAGCGCCGTCGGGTCGATCGGGGCGTACATCATTCGCGTCGACGTCACGAAGCTCGATGCCGAGATCGGCATCGCCTACACGTTCGTCGAGAGCGACGCGCGGAAGACCGACGGCAACATCCACAAGGAACCGTCGCAGGACGAGCTCGACGACACTCAGCGGTGGGTCGACACCGCCGCCGGCATGTTCCGCGAGGAGGTGGCGGCGCACCGCCCCCTCTCGGTCGACGACATCAAGGCGCTCAAGGGCGCGACCTTCATGGGCACCGAGGCAGTCGAGAAGAAGCTCGCCGACAAGATCGGTGGCGTGCCCGAGGCCGTCGCCGCGCTCACCAAGAAGCTCACCGACGCGCGGAGTGTCTCATTTGGCACCCCGACGCGCACAGAAAGGACGGGAGGCATGGATCCCAAAGAGACCGGGAAGGACAAGACGGACGAGAAGGTGGCGGCGCTCTTCGGCGATCCGGCCGTACAGCAGCGGCTCGCCACCGAGCGACAGGAGGGCGCGACGGCCGGCGCCACTGCGGCCAAGAGCGAAGCCGAGGAGATCGCTCTCCTCTGCCTCCATTACGGCGCGCCCGAGCGCACGGCCGAGTTCCTGAAGGCCGGCAAGACCCGCGCGGAGGTCTTCGCGATCTTCCAGGACGTCGTCGTGAAGAAGGAGCAGGAAACCCGCACGAGCGGCGCGAACGGGGGCGGCGACCCGAAGCCCGCCGAAACGAAGCTCGAGGATCCGGACGTCGTTCAGGCCCGTCGCCGCAAAGAGGCGATGACTCACCGCTACGGGAAGGAGGCGTAAGCCCATGGTCGCGCAGGTCGAACCTCGCCGGGCAGGCGAGCACATCCTCTTCGAGCTCGACTCGAACTACTGTCGAGAGCGGATCGTCATCGTGTCCGGCCAAAACCTGAAGGCCGGCCAAGTGCTCGCGCGGATCGCGACGGGTGCCGCGGTGATGACCGCGTTCCCGGGCAACGCCGCCAACACCGGCGCCGCCGCGGCCGTCGTGGTCAGCGCCGGCGCCAAGGTCGGCCGGCACAAGATCATCTTCATCGAGCCGGGCTCGAACGCCGGGAAGTTCATCCACTTCGATCCGGACGGGATTCCGGTCGCGGCCGGGACGGCCGGCGTCGCGTACAGTGAGGGCGGCCTCGCATTCACGATCCCCGATGGCGCGACCGATTTCAGCTCCGCCGAGGGCTTTTACGTCGACGTCGCCGCGGGCTCCGGCAAGTACCGTGCGATCGACTTCGCCTCGGCGGTCGGCGCGGAAGTCGCGGTCGCCGTGCTCTACGACGCGGTCGACGCGTCCGCGGCGGATCAGCCGGGGGTCATCTCGGCGCGCATCACGCTCATCAATGCCCACGAGCTCGAGTGGCCGGCGGGCGCCACCACCAACCAGAAGAACGCGGCGATCGCGCAGCTCGTGGCGCGCACGCTGATCGTGCGCGCGTAACGGCGCGTCTAACCCAGGCGGGGAAGAGGAGGAGAACCAACCATGCATCTCGACGCGCTCAAAAACGACATCTTCTCGTTCCGTGAGATGACCGCGGCGATCGACAAGATCCCGCATTCGCCGCGCCAGGCGACGAGCCTCGGGCTCTTTCGGGACAAGCCGGTCTCGTCGGATCTGATCTCGATCGACCTGCGCGGCGGCATCATCCGCGTGCTGCCGCAGCTCGAGCGCGGCGCGCCCGGGACGCCCATCCAGAAGGATCGGCCGAAGGCGATTCCGTTCCAGATCAAGGCGCACAAGCAGGTCGCCTCGGTGCACGCCGACGCGATTCTGCGCGCCCGCGCCTTCGGTGAGGAGGCCGTTCGCAAGACCTTCATGACCGCGCGCGACGAGAACCTCCAGACGTTCGCGGCGAATCACGACGCCACCAAGGAATGGCGGATCGTGAACGCCCTCCGCGGGCGCCTCCTCGACGCCGACGGCACCACGGTGTTGCTCGATCTGTTCGACGAGCTCGGCGTCGTTCAGGAGACCGAGGTGGATTTCGAGCTCGACACCGCCGCCGACGGCGAGCTCAAGGAGAAGTGCAACGGCGTCGTCCGCAAGATCTACAACAAGTTCGGCGGCGGCACCGCCGGGCGGGTGCATTCGTTCACCTCACCCGGCTTCATGGACAAGTTCGTCAAGAACGCCGAGGTCCGTGAGTCCTACCAGCGCTGGCAGGATGGATCGTTCCTCCGGGCCGGCTCGGTCTTCGGCGCGTTCCACTGGGGCGGGATCGACTGGGAAGAGTACCGCGGGAACGTCGGCGGTCTCGAGTTCATCCCCGCGGACAAGGCGATTTTCTTCCCGACCGATGTCGGCCCGAACGTCTACATCCAGCACTGGGCGCCGGGCACCTCCTTCGAGGCGATCGAGAGCCCGGGACGGGAGATCTACGTCCGGGCCGCTGCGGACAAGTGGGACGAGGAGATCGAACAGCGGAGCGACTCTTTCGGGCTCCCGATCTGCACGTACCCCGAAGCGCTGATGCTCGGGCACGCGTAAGAGCGACCACCTCGTCATGCTCGACGCGCTCACGATCAGCCTCGACGCCGCGTATGCCGTCCGCGGCGTCGAGGTCATATACACCCCGAAGAGCGGGACCGGTCCGGTCGCGCTCGTCGGGATCGTGCGCGCGACCGACAAGGTTGCGAACATGCTCCTCGCCGGTGCCGCCGTCGCCGGGTATCGCGTACGGCTTCGTCAGCGTGATCTGCCGACGCGCCCACGCGAGGGTGACGTCATCTCCATCTCGAGTGAGGGCATCGCCATGCGTGTGACGCTCGCGCAGACGAGCAAGCTCGATGGCGAATGGATGCTCGCGGCGACACCGGTCGTGGCGCCGGTGGTCGTGCCGCAGCATGGCATCGGACATCTCCAGCCGCCGCTCTTCGGAGGGTGGGCATGGGCCTAGCCGGTGCAGCGCAAGCAGCCGTCGATCTTGCCACGGGCGCGATCCTGGGTGTCCCAGGAGGGTCGGAGCTGGCGGTGGTGACGCCACCGGGGGGCGCGCCTCCGGTGGCGAACGTTCCCGTCATCGTCCGGTATGCGAACGACGTCGTTCCGCACGGTCGCGCGGGGGCGCAGCGTACGGGCGCGATCGTCCTCATCCGTCGCGTGAATCACCCCGCGCGGCCGGTCGTGGGCACGAGGGTCGTGCGCGCATCCCGGCCGGACGAGATCCTGACGCTCGCGACGATCGAACGCACGATCGCCTGGTGGCGCGCCGAGGCGACCCGTGGGTAACGGCCGCGAAGCCCTCCACGCCGGCCTCGAGACGCTGCTCCGGAACGAGCTCGTCTCGACACGCCTCGTCGAACGGAACACCGACGTCCCGGATGACTGGGAAACGATCCTCGCTGAGCACCCCGGTACGGAGGCGATTGTCATCGTCCGTGACGGCCGCTGGTCGCGCGCACTGCGCGCAGGCCAGACCATCTGGACACACACGCCGACGATCGAGGGGCACGTGCGCCGCGTCGGCGACACGCAGATCGGGACGACGAGCGACACGCTCTTGAGCGAGGTCGTCGCGATTTTCGACGCCGACGACACGCTCGGCGGCCTCTGCATCGAGCACGAGCTCGCGATGCCCGAGGACCCCGAGCTCAACACCGAAGTGCCGAGCGCCGGCTCCCTCATGGGCTGGCGCATCGAAGTCGCAGCACAAGTCGAAGAGACCACCGACAGCTGACGGGAGGGGACGCGGATGCCGTACGATACGCTGATCGACAAGTACAAGGCCCTGGTCGTCGGGCCGCAAACGACGCCCGGCACCTACGAGGCGCCGACGACCGCGACGGGAGGCATCCTCCTCGAGGACATCCGCGTCAACATGAACCCCCAGCGGATCGAGTCGAACGAGAACACCGGCACGCCTGACCAGGGCGAGACCGAGGTGACGCACTTCGAGCCCGAGATCACCGGGAGCTTCAAGCTCCGCGGGTCGGGCGACGTCACGGTGAAGCCGCACGGCGCCGATCTGCTCGAATCGGGCGGAATCTCCATCGCGACGAAGGCGGTGCTGCCGTCGTCGAGCACGTTTGCCGCGCAGGCGGGCGGCACGACTTCATCGTGCACCGTCGATCGGTCCGCCGGGAACGGCAGCCAGCTGCCGTCGACGTCGGCCGGCTGTGCCGATCTCGTCGGGCGCCCCGCCATCGTCGCCGGCAATCCGGTCGACCCGGTGCTCACCGTCATCGAGTCGTGCACGCTCGCGGGGACGAACGTCACATTCGTTTTTGCGCACGTCTTCGGGTCCGCGCTGGACGCGTCGACCACGCTACTGCTTCCCGCCGGCCAACAGCTCGACCCACTCGCCGATCTCTCGGCGACCCCGGTCAAGTCCGCGGACGTCTACCAGAACGGCATCCGCCGGAAGTTCAAGGACTGTCGCACTATCCTCTCGTTCGCGGTCGATGGCGCGGCGCACTGCATCGTGAGCGCCGCCATCAAGGCGAATTTCGAAGGGTGGGACGATACCGCCGTCCCGACCGACATGGACCTGGCCGGCAAACCGAACGCCGCCAAGTGGCGGGACGGCCGCGCGCGCCTCGCGAAGATCGCGCTCGCGGCGACGTCGTTCGAGCTGAACCCGCAGACGGCCGACGCGCGGCACCGCGCGCCGGAGGAGTCGCAGGGCCTCGCCGATCCGACGCTCACCGGCCGGAACGTCACCGCACGCCTCGTCGTGAACAAGGTGAAGAAGGCAACGCAGGATCGGCTCGCGATGATCCTCGCGAATACGAAGTTCGCGGTCGTCTTGCTGCTCGACAAGGGCGCGCCGGTCGGCACGCGCTTCGTTCTCATTCTGCCGAAGGGCAAGGCAACCGGCATCACGGACGAGAACTTCCAGGGGATCCTCGACGATGGCCTCGAGCTCCAGGCCGTCCGCGAATCGCCGCTCCCGACGTGGCGCGGCTTCATGTTCTGATTTCCGGAGGTCCCGCGTGCTGCATCTCTCGACGAAGAATCTCCAGCGGTACGACTCGCAGTTCGTGATGGACGGCGACGCGTCCCAGCTCACCTACGTCTACGCCGTCGCGAGCATGACGCAGCTCGCGCAGATCGCGCACGACGTGCAAAAAGCGGGCGCCAAGCCCGTCGCGCCGGCCGTCGTCCGTCAGCACCTCCGCGAGTACGTAGAGACGCTCGCGGACGACGCCGACAAGCGGCGCCTGCTCGAGCTCCTCGACGCGAAGGACAAGGGCGTCGTCGCGGCGCTGCCGAAGGGCGCCAAGCGGCGGCGCAAAGCGCAAGGCGACGAGGCCAAGGCGCTCGCGAAGCAGGCCGAGGCCGACCTCGAGCTGCTCGCGATGGCACGGCGCGCGGCCGAGGCCGAATGGGAACCGTACCGTGAGGCGGCGGCGCGCGCGAAGTTCTATCAGCGCATCATCTCGATGTCCGCGGTTCGCATGCTGCTCCGCGGTCTCGAAGGTCCCGCCGCGGAGAAGATCCAGTTCTCGGCGCCGCACGGCGCCGTCGACGAGGGGACGCTCCGGCGCATGGGCTTCGCACTGATCGAAGAAGCGGGCGCCGAGATCTTGGCAGCCGCGCAGCTCTCGGGGTCTGCCGCAAAAAACTGAGGTGCGCCGTCGCCGTTGCGCTCCGGCCGAAGCACTACGCCGGCGGCGACGAAGATGACGACGGCGAGGACGAGGATGACGAGGATGCGGGCTGGCTCGTCTGCGGAGAGACGCTCGACGAGCATCCCGCGCGCCGGGTGGGAGAGGACGAACGGGCGATGCTCGAGGTGTGGAAGCTCTGCCGACGATCGAGCATGGGCGCGGTCGGCCACCTGCCAGAAGGTGGCGGCGTCCTCGAGCAGCCCGCAATCATCATGCAGGCGCTCGAGGTCTGCAATGACGCCGAGGCGTGGGTCGAGGAGTTTATTCCCCGACCGAAGGAACGCCGGCCGGACCGTCGCGATGGCGATCGCCGTCGCCGGCATGGGCACTGACCGATGCTCGAAGGTCGCATGCGCCTCCAGCTCGCGCTCGCGGGCAAGCTCCGGAAGGTCGGGCCGCAGGTCGAACGCGTATGGCGTGATTCCTGCGCCGCCGTTTTCACGCGCCGGATCACGCAGCTCAAGAACGCCATCCGGAAAGAGATCGTCGCAAGCGGTCTCGGCGAACGGCTCGCGAAGACCGTTCGCTCCCGGCTTTTTAAGACCTCCGCTGGCGAGCTCGGCGGCGCCGTGTTCTCCAATGCGCTCCTGAAGCGTCCCGGTGGGGTCGTCGATCTCCTGACCGCCTTCCAGCGGCAGATCACGATCACCGGTAGCGGCAAGTTTCTCGCGATCCCGCTCACGAATCGGAAGAGCAGCGCGGACAATCGGCGGCGCGCGACGCCCGAGGATTTCCCGGCCGGCACGTTCGATCTCGTCCCCTTGCTCCGGCGCGGCAACTATCTCCTGACCGAGAAGACCACCGGCGACGCCGTGTTCCTGCTCGTCCGACGCGTCACGATCGGGAAGCGCCTCTCGAGCTTCGCGACGCAGGTGGCTCGCGCCAACCGCGGCATCGACGCCGCGTGCGCCAAGGAAGCGCAGGCGCGGCTCGAGAAGATCTTCAAGCGGGCGGCGTGACATGGCCGAAACGCTCCGCACCATCCTCGAGCTGATCTCCCGCGGTGGCACCACCACGCGCCGCGAGTTTGAGGAAGCAGCCAAGGGGCCGGACGCCCTTCGCGCAGCTTTCGACAAGGCCGACGAGTCCTTCAAGAAGGTTCCGCGCACGCTCCGCGCGGTCGATGCGGCGGCGCAGCAGACGCGCGGGAATCTCGAAGCCACCGCCGGCCGGCTCGGCGTCATTGGGGAAGCGGCCAACGCGATCGGCCCGATCGGCACGATCGCCGCCGCGGCCGCGGTTGGGATCGGCGCAGGCGCCATCGCGCTCCACAACATGGCTCGCGGCGCCGCTGATGCGGCCGGCGAGCTCGTCGATCTCGAGGACCTGACTGGCGTCTCGACGGCGACGTTGCAGGCGTACCGCATCGCGGCGGCCGGTGCTGGGGTCGACCAAGAGGCCTTCAACAAGGCGATCCAGACGTTCACGAAGAACGCCGGCGACGCCGAGCTCGGGACGGGGAAGCTGTCGGGCAAGTTGAAGGCGCTGGATCCCGATTTCCTGAAGCTCGTCAACAATGCCGCCACCGTCGAGGAGAAGTTCGACCTCGTCGTCACGAAGATTAACGAGCTTCCCCCCGGCGCCGAGCGCGCGGCCGTGGCGACGGCGGCCTTCGGCGCGGAAGGCGCCAAGATCGCAAACGTCGGCGAGTCGGTGGCCGAGGTCACCGACCGGTACCGCGACCTCAACGCCATCATCGGGAACGACACGCTCCGCGCGGCCGAGTCTGCGGGCGACGCCCTCGACGAGCAGACCGGGATCCTCCGGCAGCAGATCCTCGTGCTCGAGACCGAAGCCGCGCCGGCGATCCTCGGCTTCGAGGCGCAATGGGTCCGCGGCGCCAACGTCATCGTCGGCAAACTCAGCGAGATCCTCGTCGACATCGGACTCATCAATCAGTCGGTCGACAAGAGCTCCCGCGATCTCACCACCCGCCGTGCGGCGCTGTCATCGGAGCTCGCCGATCTCAATCGCGACGCCGGGCGCGGACTCGACACGGGTGCCAGCGCCGCCCGTCGCGCCGACATCGAAGCGGAAATCGCGGCGATCGAGCGATGGCAAGGGAAGATCCGCGACCGCCAGAAGACCAGCCAGGCAGCGACCGACGCCGACGCCCGCGACCTCAAGCGCCGCCACGAGCTCGCGCGCGGCGAGCTCGCCGAGATCCGCGAGCAGGAGAAGCATCAAGCGAAGATCGACGCCGACCGCAAAAAGAGTGCGAGCGAGGCGGAGGCGGCTGCCAAGCGGCGCACCGAGGCGCACGCGCGCGCGCTCGAGACCATCGCCGACCTCGAGCAGAAGGCATCCGTCGCGGGGCTCGAGGGGGTCGAGAAGCTCGAGGCCGAGCGCGAAGTCGCCTACGAAAAATTCGCCGAGCTCGTCGAGGATGCCAACCTTACGCAGGAAGAGGCCGCGAGCGGCTACCTCGCAATCTGGGTCGATGCCGACCGCAAGATCACCGCCGAGCGCGAGAAAGAAGACGAAAAGCGCGCCGCCGCGGCCGAGCGGGAAGCGGAGCGGCAAGCGCAGATTGCCGAGCGGCTCGCGGAGCAGGAGGCCGATGCGCTTCGCCGCCCGCTCGAGGACACGGCAGATGCCATCGGCGACGTGCTCGGCGGTGCCCTCACTGACTTCGTGCGCGGCGGCAAGGTCGAGCTCGACGAACTTTGGGAAGGCTTCGTTGACGCCGGCTTGAATGCGTTCGCCGACCTCGCCGCCGAGCAGCTCTCGCTCAACATCGTCGCCGCGGTCACGGGTCAGCAGCAGCCCGGTCAGCTCATCAATCTGTTCGGGACCGGCCCGGGCGGGTCGGGTGCCGGCGTGTTCAACCGGCTCACCAGCGGGATCAGCGACCTCGCGAGCGGCATCTTCGGACTCAGCGACGCGACACTGGCCAACACCGGCGCCGTCACCGATCTCACCAACGCGGTGCCGTTCACGGGGGACAACGCCGGCGGTGGGTTTACGGGCGCGGTGGACCCCGGCGCGAGTCAGTTTCCCGACGTCAGCGGTACCGCTGGTGTGGTCAGTCAAGGCGGGGCGGCGCTCGGCGGCGCCGCCATGGGTGGGATCATCCTTGGCATTCTCGGCGCCGCGCTCGGGACTGTCGGTGCGATCGATTCGCTGCGGCGCGGCCGCCGCTTCGCCTCCTCACAAGAGGACGTCGTCGATCTTTTGAACAAGGGCGCGATCGCGAACGATCCGACGGGCCTCGCTCGCATCGTCGGCGCGGATCGCGCGACGCGCGGAACCCTCGAGGACAACCCGAGTGCGGTCGATCGCAGTATCGCGGCAGTCCTCACGATCGGCACGTCCGAGCTCGTGCGGCTCGCGGGTCTCACGCCACAACCGCCGACCGGCGGTACGGTTGGTCGCGCCAACTTCGAGAAGCGCGTCGAGGGCGTCACCGACTTCTTCGAGAACGACTTCGACCGCAGTATCGGGCAGGATTTCGCGCACGATTTCGTCGACGCGGGGCTCGGAGAGTTCCGTGAAGGGCTGCTGACGGCGGGCGCAGAGTTCCGGGACATCATCGGCCTCTCCGCCATCCAGGATCTCGTGCTGAAGGCCGCGGGCGGGGTCGCGCGTGCGGATCTCGGCGACGAGATCGGGAGCGAGCCGCAGCGCTGGGCGGCGCTCTACACGACGCTCGTCGGCAATCTCGCCGAGAAGGGTGCCGACGCGGTGACGTCGTTGACGGCCGCCAAGCAGGTCCTCGATTCGTTCGGATCGGCGCCGAAGGTCTATGACCTGACCGGGGACTTCTTCGAGTCCGACGACAACGACATCCCGCTCGAGGACCAGGAGGACATCGCACGCGGTTTGGCGGTGGCGTACTTCAGTGACCTGATTCCCGCACAGACTGCCGCGCGCATCGGACTCGAAGAGTTCCGTGCGACCGGGAAGCTGGTCTACGCCGACGTCAAGAAGGAAGTCGAAGCAGCCGCGGCCGAGTTCCAGATCCTCGCGCCGCTGCTCACCGAGCTCGCGCAGGGCGTCGCGGCGGACCCGGACGCGTTCTTCGTCAACGGCCTCGTCGGCGAGCAGACGCTCACGACCTTCAAGGACGCCGTCGCGGAGGCCATGCGCGACGCGGTGATTCAGGGCTTCATCGCCGGCACGCTCGAGTCGACGTTCAATCCGTTGTTCGCGCCGATCTTTGCGGACCAGCAGCAGATCATCAAAGACCTCAACGAAGGAGAGATCTCACCCGAGGAAGCCAGTGCCGCGCTCGCGGGCGTAGGTGAGCGATTTGCGGATTCGCTGGACAGGCTCGACCCGGTCATCCGTCAGACAGTCGAGAACGTCGCGCTCATCTCCAGGGCCTTCGGCCTCGCCGGCGAGGAGGCGGAGGACAGCGCCGCCGACATCGCGAAGGCGTTCGACTTCGACATCAACCGCCAGCTGCTCGGGCTGCTCGATCCACAAGCGGCCGAGCTCTTCGACGCCGACGTCGCCGCGCGCGAGCGTCTCCGCGCTGCGCGCGAGTCCGGGGCGGATCTCGGCAAGGTCGAGCGGCTGAATGGGCTCATTCGGCAACGCATCCTCGAGAAGGCGGGTGAAGACGAAGCACGGGAGCTCGAGCGCCAGGCCGCCGAGCGTCAGCGCGCCATCGAGGACATCGCGCGGATTCAGGATGGGATCCACGAGACCATTCTCGGCTTCACGGCGGCGCCGACGTCGCCCCTCGCCCCAGCGACGGCCTTCGGTAACGCGCAACGCGAGTTCGATCGCCTGTTCAACCGCGCCCTCGGCGGCGATCGCGACGCGCTCGAGCGGATCGCGGGTGCCGGCGAGGACCTGATCGCGATCGGCCAGCAGCGGTTTGGGTCGACCGAGGAGTTCTTCCGCGACGTCTTGGACCCGACGCTCGCGAAGCTCGAGCAGCTCGAGGATCTCGACCCAGCGACGTTCCTGACCGCCGGCGACCAGGGCATCATCGACGCGGTCGAAGGCGGCACGGCGATCCAGCAGGAGATCGCGGATCTCCTCGCGGAGCTGTACGCGGCCCTTACGCTCGACGAGCACGGCCACGAGGACGCCGACACTGGCACCCGCGAGGGCGACCACATCGTGCGCGGCGTGCCCGGGGGGGACGTGCCGCGGGACGACGGCATCCGCGGGAACGACGGGACGCGCGCGCCGACGGACAATCGCACGTCCGCCGGACGCTTCAATCTCAGCAGCGCCGACCAGCGCAACTTGCAAGGCGTGCTCGCCGGCGCGACGCGCGGCGGCGACATCGAGCAGGAAATTCTCGCCATGCTCGAGGCCGATCGCGGCTTCGACGAGAGCGAGTACGGTCGCCTGCTCCGCGCCATGTTCGCGGGGGCGCGCTCGAAAGACGGCCAAGGGGACGTCCTCGAAGCGATCCTCGGCAAGATCGAGGACCCGGCGAAGTTCCAACCCGTCCTCGGCTTCCGCGACGAAGGCAGCTTCGAGGTCCGCGGCCGCGGCGGCTTCGACCGCGTGCCCGTCAGCTTCAACGCGACCGCTGGCGAGCACGTCTACGTCACGACCGGCAACCTGACGCGCATGATGCGCGACCTCGGCGACGCGATCGTCGCCGGCGACGCGCGCGAGCAATCGCTCCTGCGCAGCCTCACGCGCAGCGTCGAATCGCTCGATCGCCGCATGGCGCGCGTCGAGTCGATCGCGGACCAGCGCCAGCACCAGCCGAAGGTGACGACGTGAGGAACCCGTGCCTCCTCCTCAAGTGCGAGCCCGTCGACATGGCCACCGGCGCGGCGGCACCCGTCTTCCTCTCGGTCGGCGCCGGGGCGCGCACCTACGACGGGCATCGGTGGACCGATGCGGTGATCGCGGGCCTGCCGACGATCCAGCGCCAGGCGTACCCGGTCGAGCAGCGCGGGCTCGGCGGCCGCTCGATCCCGAGCTTCGGCGTGCTCACGCTCACGAACGATCGCCACGCGCAGGATCTCCTCGTGCGTCGCGCCTGGGACGGGCGGCCGATCACGGCCTGGCGCGGCGAGGTCGGGGCGCCGTTCGCGACCTTTACGAAGATCTTCGCGGCGACGACCGATCAGCCGACCTTCGACGGGCAGCGCATTGCCGTCCCGATCCGCGATCAGGCGGCGCTCTTCCAGCGCCCGGTGCTGACCGAAGCGTACGCGGGCACGGGCGGGTTCGAGGGGACCTTGGCGATGGCCGGCACGCTGAAGCCGCGGCTGATCGGGAGCGCGGCGCAGTTCGAGCCGGTGCTCCTCGATCCCGCGCGCCAGCTCTACCAGATCGCCGCGGGCGGGATCGCGACGGGGGGGCTCACGATCAGCGAGGACGGCCGCTCCTTTCCGATCGTGCCGGTCGGGGATCTCGAGGCATGGATGAACGCGCCCGAGGCTGGCAAGGCGGCGGTCCAGCACGGCATCGGCTGCTTCGCGCTCGGCGCGCCGGCGCAAGGCGTGATCACCTGCCACGCCGGCCTCGGCTTCTTTCAGAACCACGCCGGTGCCGTCATCTACGTGCTCCAGCAGCTGCTCGACTTCGACTTCCTGCCGCCGCTCGATCTGCCGGCGCTCGCCGAGCTCGGCACGGCCCTGCCCGGCGTGATGGGGCTCTATCTCCGCGAGGGCGATCGCGCGCTCGATAGCGTACTCGACGAGATCGGCACGTCGGCGGGGGCGTGGTGGGGGCTCACGCCGCTCGGGACGTTCACGATGCGGCAATGGGCGTGGCGGGCGCCCGTCACGACGCTGCGCGAAGACCGCCGCGAGTTCCTGACCGACTTCAAATCGGAAGCGGCCGACCCGCCGGTCTCGTGGCTGACGATGAACTACGGACGTCGGTACCGCCCCCTCACGGCCGTCGAGGTCGAGGGCGTCGATCTCAGCGCCGGTACCCGTGCGGACGTGCAGCGGCAATGGGACGGCGCCGTCCAATATCGCACGGACTCCTCGTCGACCCGGCTCTTGGCGCGGAAACTCACCATCGACAGCCTCTACCGCAACTCGTTCTCCACCGCGGCCGACGCCGTGCGCATCATCGGCCGGCTCCTCGCGGCGGATCGCTGGCGCATGGCGGTCAGCGTGCGGCGCCCGTTCGGCTCGCTCGCGATCGGCGACACCGTCCGCTTGCAGACGTCCCGGTACGGCTTCGACGGCACCGACTGGCTCGTCGTCGGATCGACCGATCACCTCGCGCCGGATCCCGATCGCGAGCACTGCGAGCTCCGCCTCTGGGGCCCGCGCGGAGCGGGGGAATAGCGCATGCCGTTCGTTCTCGAGGCGCCGCGGGTCACGCCGAAGCGCACGAACCTGCTCTGTGCGCCGGGCGAGTGGTCGGCCGGTGCGACGCTGAGCTCGCCGAACGCGAGCGAGCCCGGCACGCTGGTCACGGACCTGCTGCGCATCCAGCCGGGCGACTTCTGGGGGCAGGCGTCGCCGGTCGTGCTGCGCGCGGATCGCGGCAGCCGGCAACCGCTCGGCGTCGTGTTTTGCGGCTACTGTCGCGTGCCGCGCCTCGCGACGTGGCGCGTGCGACTCGGCGACTCGCTCTTCGAGAGCGAAGGGCTGCACCTCTTCGATGCGAGCGGGCACGGGAACCACGGCACGCTCGCCGGCGGGGCCACGTTCGCGCCCGGGCTCTTCAGCGGCGGGCTCGCGCTCGAGGGCATCGACGAGCAATACGTCGTCGCGGCGGCGTCGGGGTCGCTGTCGCTCGCGCACGGCACGTGGGAGGTCGTCGGCCGCTGGCCGCAGCGGGCGCAATGGCTGCTCTACCAAGACGCCGGCGCCGGTGTCGCGCGCGGGCTGTACCGCGACGCGGACGGCTTCGTGCACGTCTACCGGGGTAGCCCGACGCCACTCCTCTCGTCGAGCGTTCCGATCCCACCCGGCGGCGCGTTCCACCACGTCGCCTATCGCTTCGACGACACGGCGAGCGGCGAGCTCGCGGTCCTGATCGACGGGGACGAAGTCGCCACGGGGAACGGCTTCGCCGACGCGGCGAGCGGGTCCTTCTACGTCGGCGGGGGCGGCGCCAATGACCTTGTGCCAAGCGCGCGCGGCACCTTCGACGAGATCCGCGTCTCGCCGACGCAGCTCGACACGGCGACCATCCATGCGCGCGGGACGCGCGAGCTCACGGATGCCGAAGCCGCCACCTACGCGCTGTACTACCGCTGCAACGGCTACGACTCGGGCACGCTCCCCTTCCCCGCCCCGGGCGTCATCGACTTCACGGAGCTCCCGGATCCCCGCTGCCACGCGTTTCATTTCCTTCCGCAGGAGTGGACGGTGCGCCACCAGCGCATCGACGTCACGAGCCCCACGGTCGGCGAGATCCTGACCTTCGGCGTGCTGCTCGGCGGGCAAGGGTATCAACCCGAGAACTTCAGCGCCGACATGGGGCGCCGCTTCGGCATCGTCGACGAGAACCAGTTCGACCGCGGCCCGGGCGGGGTGCAGACCGTCGAGCCCGGCGGGCACTTCAACGCGACCGAGTTTCTGATCGACGCGATCAGTCAGCAGGAGATGTACGCCATGTGGTACCGGCTCCAGGCGCTCTTCGCCGGCGGCCGCCCCGGCCTCGTCTGCCTGAACCCCGACGACCCGGTCTACCTGCAACACAAGCTCTACTACGGCGTGCCACGGTTCGAGCTCTTCACCGAGCGGAGCTGGGACCGGCACGCGATCTCGGTGCGTGTGGAGGGGATGCCGTGAAGATCACCAAGTACGCGCGCGTCGCCGGCGACACCGCCGAGGCGTACGTCCGCCAGGCGCTCGCGTTCTTCGGGCCAACGGGCGCCGGCGGCGATACGCCGCTCGCGACGGCAGTGCACGGCTGTGACAGCGACGGTGATTCCCTCATAGGGCGGGCGGCCGCGAACGGCGCGAGTGCGACGGCGACCGTGGGCGGCGGCGTGGCGCTGCCCGAGCTCGCGAAGCGCATCGGCTTCACGATCCAGAACCTCAGCCGGACCGACGTGCTGCGCTTCTGGTACGCGGGGCAATCGGGCGCGAAGTTCGAGATCGATCCGCGCGAGTCGTTCACCTTGAGCTCGGGGACGGTGCCGAAGGATGCGATCCACGTCGATGCGCCCGACGGCGCGCCGGTGGGCGTGTGGGTGCAGTGGTGATCCGCGCGCTCGCGATCGCCGCCGCGGCGGTGCTGTGCGCGGCCAGCGCGCTCCACGCCGATGGCATGAGCGGCGCGCGCTCGGTGCTCGTTCAGCAGGACGGCGCGAACGGCCACGCCGCGTCGGTGCTGAACATCCTCCCGCCGCTCCATCGTCAGTGCTCGGGTCCCGTGTGCTCGATCGCGGGGCCGACGCCGATTCCGGGGCCGAGCGGACCGCAAGGGCCGCAGGGCATCGCCGGGTCGCCGGGGATCGCGGGGAGCCCCGGCATCGCCGGCTCGCCCGGTCCGATTGGCAGCCCCGGTCCAATCGGCTCGCCTGGCCCGCAGGGTCCGGCGGGCGCGGATGGCGAAGACGGCGCGCAGGGGCCTCCCGGCATCGCTGGCAGCCCCGGACCGATCGGATCACCGGGTCCGATCGGTAGCCCCGGTCCGATCGGCTCACCCGGCCCGCAAGGTCCGGCGGGCGCGGATGGCGCCGACGGCGCGCAGGGGCCGCCCGGCATTGCCGGCAGCCCGGGTCCGATCGGATCGCCCGGTCCGATCGGTAGCCCCGGACCGCAAGGGCCGCCCGGCGCGGACGGTGCGCAAGGGGAACAAGGCGAACCTGGCGAGCCCGTCACGCCCTGCGATTGCGCTCCTGGAATCGTGCAGGAGGTCAGCTCGACGACGTGCGTGTGCGTTACGCCGACACCCACGCCGACCCCAACGAACACCGCGACACCCACGCCGACGGCCACACCGACGCCGACCACGTCCCCAACCCCGACCGTTACGGCGGTGCTCGGCAATGCCTCCTGCCCAGCCGGGCACGCACTTCCGGTGGTGCTGAACGAGCTCCCGAAGAAGCCGGGCGAACCAACGCCGACGTGCATCCCGGTGCAGACGCCGGGGCCGAGCCCGACGCAGACGCCGCACCCGACGGTGCTTCCGACCGCGGCGTGCAGCGCGATCAACGTCGGGCAGCGGCTGAACGACATCGACGAAATCGACGGCCGCCAGGCGCACACGTGTCACGACCTCCAGACGTTCACCTGCGTCGGTGGCACCAACGACGGCGCGAGCTGCGGGAACGCGAGCAGCGGCACGGCGAGCATCTGTCCGAGCGGGTGGTGCGCGCGTTACGCCTGGCGGCGGCCGGCGATGCGGATCGCGGCGGGCACGACGTCGCCGGGATGTCGCATGGAGAAGATCGAGACGGACGCGCTGCATTCGGTGAGCTGCCCGCCTGGGAGCAACGGCACCACGACAATCGGCTTGACGGGGGTGATGACGGCGGGGGCGGCGATCACGGCGGGGCAGATTGCCGGCACGAACCGGCAGCCGGTCGCGATGTCCGCGCATCCACCGTCGACGGGCTGCACGTACTACGGGCCGAATGCCGAGGTCTGCTTCGGCTACTCGACGCAGAAGTATTGCCACGGCGGGACGAACGCGAACGCGACGTGCGCGGCGGATTCGGCGTGCCCCGGCGGCGGCGTCTGTCAGGAGTTCATGCTGACGTACGGGAAGCCGTCGCGGCTCGACGGGCTCGCGCTCTCCGAGCCGCTCAAGGCGGCGTACGTGGTCGACGCGCTCAAGACCGGCACGGCGGCGTGGACGATCAGCTCCGCCTCTGGTGACCTGGCGACGCTCTCTATGCAGCCCGCTCTATTCAACGAGGGCGGCACCAAGACGATTACGAAGATCTGCTGGCTCGCGAACGCGACCGGCGCGACGATCGCGCTCCGGCGGGTCGGTGGGATTGCCGGCACGCCGATCCCGACACCTGCCTTGCCGACGCCGTCCGGTATGGCGACGCCGGGTGCGGTTGGACTCGATCCGGGGTGTGTCACGGGGCTCGCGGTCGCGTGGCCGCAGGATTCGCATATTGAGGCGAGCTTCACGACCGCGAGCGGCGTCACACGATCCAGCGTGTTCGTGTCGTGGAAGCTCGACCCATGATGATGCGGGCGATCGTTGCCGCGATAGCGGCGCTCGTAATCGTGACCGCGGCCGAGGCGCAGCCGGTGTGGGTCACGGGCTTCGAGACGGCCAACTCGTCGATCGAGTGCGCGGGGTCCTTCAACTCCGGTTCGTGCGGCTCGGCGGGCACCTGTACGTCATTCGGGACGAGCTCGCCGAGGTCTGGCGCCTACGACCTCGTCATCACGCACGGGTCCACCTCGACGGAGGGCTCCTGCCAGATCGCGACCGGCTTGAGCGACACCGGAACCTTCGTGCTCACGGGCGCGGTGCGGCATCAGCTCGTGGGTGGGATCGTCTGCGGGCCGACGCAGAGCGACGGGATGCTCCTCGAGATCCGGAACAGCTCCGGCACGGACGTCGCCTCGCTCCGCTTCAAGTGTACGAGCGGCGCGAGCGACTATGAGGTGTCGATCTTTTCCGGCGCGGGGCTCGTCGGGTCGCGCGTGTCGTTGCCGGTCGGCACGACAAAGTCGTTCGAGATCAAAGTCACGACCGGCGCAGGCTCAGGGGTCGTCGGCGGTCGGATCGACGGCGTGTCTGTCGGCAGCGATGCCGCGGGTCTGACGATCGCGAATGTGGATGCGATCTTCGCGTCCCACCAAGTCACGAGCGGCGTCAGTACGCAGGAGATGCACCTCGACGACATCGTGCTGCTCAAGCAGTCCACCTATCCGGGGCCGACCTACGTCAACCTGCGGAAGCCGGACGCGAACGGGGGCACGAACCGCAACCAGTGGACGAAGGCGAACGGTGGCAACATCCAGGCCGAGTGGACCTCGCCGCAGGCGACGACGTTGCCAGCCTACGGTGCGATGACGACCTACGCGACGTCGATCGCTGCGGATACGGACGGGCAGACGGCGAACCTGGCAGCGTGGGATAGCGGGACGCCGACACCGACGATTCCCGCGAGCGCGACCGGCGTGAACGACATCTACGGCTGCCAATACATCGCCAGCGCGGCGCGCACGTCGGGCACGGCGCGGAACTACGCGATCTACAGCTACCAGGGGTCCAAGACCTCGACGACGACGACGCTCGGGAATGAGACGCTCGGCCTGTTCCGCCAGCATTTCGCAGCGGCGGGCGCGGACGCGGCCGCGAAGCTCGCGAGCCTGAACGGGCTCGAAGTGGGTGGCGAGAAGACGACCGACACGAGCGGCGCCAACATGGTGATCGAGGACGTCTGGGTGCAGTGCGCCTGGTCGCTCGTGCCGGTGACGTCAGGGATGATGGTGTGGACGCAAAACGAGTAGCCCTCGTCATCGCCGCGCTCGTGCTACTCGGAGCGCGCATCGCTGCCGCAGCGGCGGCGTCGCCGCTTTATGGCGATGCGTTCGACGCTGGCATGCCGGGCGTGGCGGCAGGCCCGGGCACGTTCCCCGGGGGCTACGGCAACGTCACGTCTCGCGCCGCGTCGTCGACCGTCAGCTCGTCGCCGAACCTCTACCCGTCGGTCTCGGCGGCGCTCCCCGGCACCGGGAACCGCGGTGTGCTCGATTTCGACTCGAGCGCGTCCGGCGGTGACGCGTACGGCGTGATCCCGCTCCCGGCGGCGTGCGTCGGTGGCAGCAACGCCGGCAACGGCTGCGCGGTCTCGAGCGAGTGTCCGAGTGGCGCGTGTGTCGCGCCGACGCCTTCGGACCTGACGGCGCTCGTCTACACCGCGCCAATCCTCGGGCAGACCGCGAAGTGTGTGGTCCCCGGCGGCGGGGGCCGTCACGGGCAGCTCTGCCTGCCGGGTGGCAATCAGACCTGGCACAAGTGCGGCGCGACGGGGGTCTGCGTGCCGCAGCGCGTGCCCTATCTCGGCGTCGGGACCGCGTCGGCGGACGGCTGCACGATTTGGCACGGACAGTCGTGCTCGAATACGACGGTCGATCTCCGCTGCGACGGCCCAACGGAGCAGCTCGTCGGGATTTACGGGGATCCGTATCTGACATGCAGCGCCGCGAAGACGATGAACGACACCGTCTGCGGCGGGGCCTGCGACGACGTCTCCGACTGTCTCCCGGGACGCCCGGACTATGCGACGAGTGGCAGCGCCCCGACCGCGTGCGTGAACGATTCCAACGGTGCGACGTGCTCGACGGCCGCGTGTCATTGCGTGAACGAATGCGACGAGGAGCGCCCGAACGAAGCCTCGTGCGGGCCGAAGTACTTTGGGAGCGTGGGGCTCGTGCAAGGCACGCCTTACGCGCTCGGCGTGCGCCAGGTGAACGGCGCGGACCCCGGGGTCGTATCGTGTACGTTCTACGGCGGGCAGTTCGGGTCGCTCTGTGTTGGCGGCAGCAACGCCGGCGCGAAGTGCGCGGCGTCGAGCGAGTGCCCGAGTAGCTCGTGCGTCGCGAACCAGCCGATCGTCTTTCAGCGCGGGCCGTCGGAGCCGACGAAGGTAGGGGTCTGCTCGGTCGGCGTCCTCGGCCACGCGACGTTCTCGAAGCTCGCGAACGGCGGCAAGCTCGGCCTCGCGTGCGGTTCCGATGCGGACTGTACGTGTAACACGGCCTGGCCGACGTACGGGTCGCTCGGGACGTGCCAAGCGTCGAGCTGTACGACGACCGCGCGCGTGACGCCGGATCGCGTGACGCTCGGCTGGAACGACGGCACGAGCCCGAAGGCGCGCGCGCTCATCGACGCGCTGCTGGTCCAGCACGGCGGGACGCCGGTCGTCACCTATCGGCCGGAGACGGTGATCGCGGACGGGAACGGGACGACGGGGTGGGCGTCGAGCGGAGAGAGCTGTTCCAACTCTACGTGCCTCACGAGCGCGGACGAGCCGGACGGCAACGACTCGCGCCTCCAGAACACGCAAGCCGACGCCGGGACGTGGACGCACGAGTGGACCTTCGCGAATCCGACCGAAGGGTCGACGTGGGCGGCGCCGGTGCTCGCCTCCATGTCCGTCTCGGCTCAAGACACACAGGGGCCAAGCAGCGACGCGATCGGCGTTCGGCTCTCCGTCTTCGACGGCGGTGGCGCCGCGGTGGGCGGGACGTTCGACCTCGCCGGGTTCGACTTCGACGACGGCGCAAGCGCGAGCTACTACCCGCCGCCGCCCGTCGTCGTCACGAGTCAGCTCGGCACGCTTTCAGCCTCGGAAGTCAACGGTTTCTCCGCGCGTGTGCTCAAGGTGGACCTGCACGGCGCGAACAAGGAGGGGCGCATTTCCTTCTCGACCTTCGCGACGTTCTGGCCGACGACGGCTCCGCTCGCGACGGACGTGCTCCCGGGCGGCAAGGCAGTGGCGCTCTGCTGCGATTCGACGTCGAACGACGCGCCGCTCTATCAGGTACTCACGAGCCTGAACCCTGAGATCGTCACGCTCTACGACCAGGCGTCGGGCGGGATCGCGATGGGTGACCTGTTGCGCGCCGCCGCCACGCTCTTCGCGGGGGGCTCGACGTCACGCATGCCGACGACGCCGATCATCGGCGCGACGGGGCAGCATGTCGATGTGATGCTGATCGACGTCGCGGCGAACACGCTCCGGATGGTGAGCAACGCCGCGCCGGAGAATCCGGCGGCCTACGGTGGGCTCGGCCAACCGGGGTTCTGTGAAGACTGGACGGCTGGCGTCGGCTACGGGGCGCAGCAGGGCAAGCCGTGCTTCTGCAACGAGAACAACGACTGGGACACGACGGACTTCGTCGGCCAGCTCTGCCTGCTCAAGAACGGGAGCTTTGGTCCGATTGGCTTTCTGGGGACCTGCTCCTGCTCGTCGGCAGCGGACGGCCAGGTCGACTGCGAGCTCGGGGGCACCGCGCCACCGGGATCTATCACGCAGACGACGTGCTCGGGCACCTCGTGCGTCTCGTCAGGGACGGGCCTCGCGATGACGTCGGCGGCGAACACGCGCGCGAGCATGCGCGCGCCGGGCTGCGTGACGGCGACGTGCCCGGCGTGCGTGACGGGCAACAGCATCGCGCGCATGCTCGCCGGCAAGCGCGAGCTCGAACGTCTGGCGGCGATCGCCGGTACTGACCTAGTCTGGGTTACGACCCCGCCCCCGAACGGCGCGGGGGATGTCACCGACGGGTGGTACGAGACCCGGCCGGGGATCGACCTGTGGCGCGCGACGCTGCTCGCGGAGCAACAGGCAACCGGCGGCAACTGGGCCGACCTCTACCAGTATTTCGTCGACCAGTGCGGCCCGAACCTCCTCGAGCGCGGCGCCGTCCATCCGTGCAACCGCGACAGCGTGCACAATACGCTCGACTTCGGGAACGGCCTCCGCGCGCAGCTCTACAACGCCTGCCTCAGCAACACGACGCTCGCGGGCGTCACCGGCCAAGTGACGGACGGTGTCTGCACGAGCGGGCCGACGTGCAGCGGTAGCGTGTGCGCGAGCGGGCTGCGGAAGGGGACGACCTGCGCCGTCGACGCGGACTGCAACTACTGCTCAGGCGGCGCCATCGGGAAGCTCGGTGCGCCATGCGCGACCGATCATCCCGAGGTCTGCGGATACTACCGATGCGCGCACTAGCGCCTCGCGAGGGCCACGTCGTGAGCATACCGATGCGTCCCCCCACCGACCTCGACTGGGCCGCCATGACGATCAAGATGGAGGCCGAGGGCGAGCCCTACGAGGGCAAGCTCGGCGTCGCGTTCGTGATCGCCAACCGCATGCGAGCCACGGGGCGCTCGGCCGCGGACGTCGTGCTGCGACCGTTTCAGTTCTCGTGCTGGAACACGACCGAGCCGACGCGCCGTCGGCTCGATGACGTCGACACGAACCGCGCGGTGTGGGCCGAGAGCTACAAGGCCGCGGCGGCGGCACTCTTCGGCCTTGTGACCGACCCGACGCGCGGGGCGACCTCGTATCTCAATCCGGCGGTCACGACCGCCGAGCAGGAACGGCGCGCCGGCTACGTGCGCGCGAACGTGCGGGCCGAGATCGGCGCGCACCATTTTTTCATCGCGGTGTGACCATGCGGAGGGGACGATGCGGACGAGAATTGTCGCGGCGCTTGCGCTGCTGCTGATCACGACGACGGTCGAAGCGCAGACGGGGACACCCTCGCCCTCGGCGACACCGACGCCAACCCGCACGACGACGCCGACCCCGGTGTGCTCCCCGGCGCCGTTCAGCGACGTGGCGATGATCGCGGACGGCGGCGTGTACCGCACGTGCACGGATTGCTTCGTGCGCATCCGGCGTCCGGGTGCAGGATCCTGGATCGAGCCGGGCGTCTTCTCGCATCGCAAGACCGGGACCTACACGACCGCGAAGCTCGTCGACGCCGGCATCTACGAGGTGTGCGTCACGAAGGGGACCGTCGAGACCTGCCGCGTGCAGGACATCTTCAAAACGCGGTGCGCCGGCACGTACTGCATGCAGGGGCCGCAGGGCGAGGTGCGGTGCGATTCAGTCGGCGCGGGCTCTCCTGAAGGCAGGATCGTCGGGCGCGGCGCCGGCGATCGCTACTACAACACGACCAACGGGGATCGGTGGAAGTTCGGTGGTGTCATCGGGTCAGCGGCGGGCTGGGCCCTCGACAACAGCGGCGGCGGGGGCGGTGGGGGCGGCGGCACGGTGACGTCGATCAACGGGGGCACGTCGTCCGATGCGATCGTAGTCGGCGGCGGACCCGTCACGGGATCGGGGACGATCACATTCGACCTGGCCGAGTGCATTGCGCATCGCGTGCTCGCCACCGGTGGCGCGACGGGGAGGCCGAGCTGCATCGCGCTCCTCGTGGGTCACCTGCCGTCGATGACGGCGGACCAGCTCGCGGGCAAGCTCCCCGGTGACGTCACGGGGACCGGCGACTTCGTGCGCGCGCTTGGCGGCGAGCTCACCGGGCCGCTGATCGTCGCGCCGGAGATCCAGTCGTACACGTTCGCCGGGAAGCCGAGCGCAGCGACGATCGGCGCGGGCGCGATCATCGTCATCACGGACGCGGCGAACGCGGGCTCGTGCTCGAGCGGTGGCAACCCGACGCCGCAGTTCTCGTGGTGCCGATCGAACGGCACGACCTACGACCCTGTCGGCGGTGGGGGCGGTGGGGGCGGCGGCGACGTCACCGGTCCGGCGGGCGCTATCGCGCGCGCGATCGCCGTCATGAAGGACGTGACGGGGAAGTTTCTCGAGGGCACGCTCGTGCTCATCGACACGCTCGGCCGGATCACGTCGCCAAACCAGGACCCGGCGAACCCGAACTACATCTCGGTCTACGTCAACACGGTGGCGCGCTCGTGCGCGAGCCTGACCGGCTTCGACAACCGGGTGACCCTGATCGACACCGTGGGCGATGGCACGCGGCCGTGCTTCTGCAACGGCACAGTGCAGTGGATGTGCTTGCCGAATCTCGGCTCCAGCCTCGCCGCGGCGAACACATTCCTTCACGGGACTGGTGCCGAGACGGCAGCGTTTGGGGGGATCCCCAACTGTCCCGACATCGCCGGCAAGCACGTCAACTCTCCCTACTTCTGCCACGGTGGCGCGAACAACGACGCGCTCTGCACGGTCGACAGCGAGTGTCCGAGCGGAACGTGCCGGTTCGGTGGGTTCTCGTGCGGGGACACCTCGTCGTTCACCGACGCGACGCCGACGCGCACCGCCACGCCGACGCCCACAGCCACGCCGACGAGCACGGCAGCGACACCCACTGCGACGCCGACGCGCACCGCCACGCCGACGCCCTCGCCGACCGCGACGTCGGGCGCGCACACGAACTTCACGCTCCATCCGGCCAAGGTCGCCTGCTACAGCTTCGAGTCTGGCGGGATCGCGAACGACAGCTGCGGCGCAAGCAACTTCACGAACAACACCGCGGCGGCGAACACGAGCCACTTCAAGTGGGGCAGCCAGGCGGCGGACTTCGAGGCCGACGAGTTCGACGAGATGACGTGCGCCGATGGTGCGTGTCCCGCCCTGGATCTCGGCGGTGCGAGCCAAGAGATCGCCGTGTGCGCCCGCGGCCGCCTCGAATCGCTCACGGGCGGGTCGAGCACGATCTACTGGAAAGGGCAGGAGCTCAGCTTCGGGAAGTCCGTAAATTTCCGAGTGAGTGGGACGAGCGGCAGCACGGCGCCGATCATCATCGGGCTCGGATCGCACGGATCGCCGTGCTCTGCGGGCTACACGGCGGCGACGAGCACCACGGAAGTCGCCGTCAATACCTGGTTCCATACGTGCTTCGCGTCGGACGGGACGAACCTCAAGCTCTACGTGAACGGCGCGCTCGAGGCGACGACCGCGTACGCTGGCGGCCTGTGCGGCGTCGATACGCCCGCGCGTATCGGTTCGGCGTTCCTCTCGTCGGGCGTCGCGGGCGGCTTCTTCGACGGCGCGATCGACGACATGATCATCTTCAATGACGGGCTGACCGCAGCGGAGGTCTGCACTCACTGCAAGTGGGGCACCCTCGGCGCGGGCGATCCGAACACTGGCGGCGCCGCACATGCGGAGTGCGTGGCGTGCAGCGAATAGCCGCAGTCCTCGCGACAGCCCTCCTCGAGCTCGCGATCGCGAGCTCGGTGGGGGCGGCCACCTACTACGTCGGGTCGTTCACGCGGTGCGGTGGCGACACGTGCCTGCCGGCCGTCGACAGCCCGACGTGTGGGCCAGCCCCCTCCCCGTGCCGCAACTGGTTCTACACGATCAAAAACCGCCGCCAGGTCTGGCGCCCGGGTGACACGGTGCGCGTCGCGCCGGGTGTCTACGCCACGAGTAGCGCGCAGGCCGCCAACGGCGGGCTCACGCACAACTGCGTCCTGACCGATCAGTACGTGCGGAACGTCATCATCGAGGGGCGCTCCATCGACGACCAGCCGCTCGACCACCACGAGGCCGTGATCATCGACCAGACGGGCGGGCAGTCCGGCGGCTCGACGGGGGCGAACCCGTGTCAGGGCGCGGTCGTGATGCACCACAACCGCGCCCGCTGCTTCACCGGCACGTGGGACGCCACGGACAACTACAGCGGCCTGGTCGTGCGAGACATCCAGCTGCGCGGTGCAAACGCTCCCGCCGGCGAAGGCGTGCCGGCGGCGATGCTTTGCGGTCCGAACGCGACGGTCTCGACCAATATCCCCACCGGGATCACGTTCGACACCGTTCGGATCACCGGCGCGACGACGACTGGCGGGGTCATGGTCGGCCACGTCACCGCCGACTACGTCACCAACAACGACTGCGTGACGAGTGGCCGCAATGTGCGCGACGTCCGCTTCCTGAGCGTCACCGTCGACGGAAATGCCGGGGGCGCCGGGATCGGCGGGATGCTGCTCGGGTGCCTTGATGGCTTCACGGTCGACGGCGACGCCGATGGCGATGGCACGCGAGCCGAGGTGGCACAGAATTGCGGGCAGCCCGGGAACTGCCACGTCCGCTGCGCGACGGTCGTCGTCGGGGACGGGGTGTGCGACGACGTCGACGGCATCACGACCGCGGGCGCGATCAACGGCGTCATTAGGCGCATGCGCGTGCACGACAACGGTGAAGAGGGCATCGACATCGGCGGGCACCCCATCGGGAAAAGTCACCACGTCACGGTCGAGCAGAACGAGGCCTTCGACAATCCGGGTGGCAACTTGAAGGCGTCGGGCGGTCGCTACGTCATGTTCGCCAACAACCTCACCTGGGGCCGTGGCCACGGCTTCGACGAGTACTCCTGCAGCCACCACGTCGCCGTGCTGAACAACACCTTCTGGAATCCCTTTTGGATGTTCGCCTACATGAGCTCGAGCGCCCTGCGAAACAACATCTTCGTGGCGACGACCGGCGGCGAAGCCGTCTTTGCGGACCGCTCGAGCACCATCAGTAACAACACCTGGCGCACGAACGTGGTCTATCACGGCGCCGGCGGAGCCCGGATCCAGGAGCACGGCCTCACGCCGGATCACTGGTGCTCGAACACCGGCGCGTATGCGGGGAACTGCACGCTCGGCTATCAGCCGGCGCCGTTCAGCGCGTGTGACCCGCAGACCGCGAGTCAGTTTCCGGTGCCTACCCTCACGCAGTTCCAGCAGTCCACCGGACTCAACTGGTTCGGCCCGGGCAGCGGACAGGGCGACGTGTGGCCGAATTCCTTCCCGGGCGTCGTCGACACGACGCCCGAGACCGCTGACGACCTCCGGCTCCTGCTGACGGACACGATCGCGAGGGGCCGCGGTGAGAACCTGAGCACGCTCGTCGGCACCTGCGGCCCGAGCGGGCGATGCACCGAGGGCGCGTGGGGCCGCGAATGCACGGTTGGTTCCGATTGCCTGCTCATCGACGACTTCTACGGCAACCCGCGCGGGGCCGTGTGGGACATCGGTGCGATTCAGATCTCGAACGTGGTCGCGACCAGTACGCCGGCGCCGACTGCGACGCCGACGTCGACGGCGGCAACGCCGACAAGCACGGCGACGCCGACGAGCACCGCCGCCACGCCGACGAGGACCGCGACGCCGTCACCGACGCGCACGCCGACGCCAACGGCGACGGGGACGCCGGCGCCGGTGGTACCGCCGACGGATTCAGGAGCGAGCTTCAGCGGGGTGATCAAGTAAAAACGGGGGAGGTGCCGCGGTGGAAGGGGACGCCTGGAAGGAACTGTATAAGCTGCTCGACCCGGTCGTGATCATCGGCATCGTGCTCATCACGCAAGCCGTGAAGGATCGCCTCCGCAAGCAAGACCGGCCGCTCTTCGCGCTCGGCCTCGGCGTCCTGACGGGCATCCTGATGACGCCGCTCGCGCCGTTCGACGTCTCGATCTGGAACCTCTGGCGCCGAAGCCTCGCGTATGGCGGCGGCGCCGTCGCGGCGTACGCGATCCGGAAACGATTCCTCGAGCCGGTCGGACTGTACGTCGCCGACGAGGAGCATCCGGCGCCGCCGCGCGCATGAACCGAGGATCGGCGGTGAGGGTCCTTCGCAGCGTCAGCGTGATCGCCATGGCGTCCACGATCGCCGCGGGCCTGTGGGCGCTCGCGATGCCGCCGCTCTGGACGGCGTTCTGCATTCGCTCGCTGCCCGGACTCTTCTGGCCGCTCGTGACGGCGGAGGCGCTGATCGGCGTCAGCTACGTGGTCGCGATCCCGCTCTGGATCTACCTGCTGATGCCCGTCTGGCGGCCGCTCTTCCTGGCGGGCGTCGCGTGGCTCTTCATCGCGTTCATCTTCAACTGCGGCGTCGGCCATTTCTTCGACATCCACATCCTGAGTGCCGCGCGGCCCGCCTACGGCATGTACCTCGTGCAGCGATGGTCGACCGCCGTCGTCACCGTCACGTGCGCCGTCGTCGGCCTCGTGTCGGTCGCGCGCACGCGCGCCCTGCTGAGCGCCACGGGCGACGCGCTCCTCGAGTACGTGGTGTCGGTCAATGCGGTGCAGCGGCACACGCGTGAGCAGCTCGAGACGTTGCGGCGGATCGGGGCGATGCTCGCCAAGGGGAAGCCCGCATCGTGAGCACGGATCACGAACGCGGCGTCCTCGACGATCTTGCCTCACTGCGGCGCGAGATCTCGGCGCTCTCCGGCCGCGTCGAGGCGGCCGCCCGGCAGGGTCAGGATACGGCCGGTGGCGTCCAGCGACTCTCTGGCGACGTGGCGACCCTGACGCGCGCGAGCGAGCGCCTCTCGAGAATCGTCGAGGGCAACGGGAGCCCCGGCCTCAAGACCGAGCTCGCCCTGATCCGCCAAGTCGTCGAGGCGCTCTCCGACGCGGCCATCCCGGAGACGCTCACGCAGCTCAAGTCGGACGTCACCAAGCTCCTCGGCGAGCAAGACGAGCGACGGGAAGCGCGCCGGCGCGGCCTCTGGCAAATCGCCGCCGCGTGGGGCGGGCAAGTCATCGCGTTCCTCTTCGCGCTGCTGCTCTTCTGCGTGACGCTGCGGTACGCGGCGCCCCGTGAGCTCCTGGCGCCGCCCGCGCCACCGAGCGCGACGCGCTGAGGCAACGCGTTCGTCGATCGTCTCGAAACGGCGCAGGTTTCTGTTGCGCGCCATGGCTGTGCGCCCCACGGATCGCGTACGGTCCGTGCACCCCACCCTTTCCCCTGGAGGTTTCCCGATGCGCCTCGCGACCCTGCTCCTCACCACCCTGCTGTTCGTCCCGCTCGCCTACGCCGGAGACGGCGTGCAAATCGTTCCCGACGGCTCCGCCATCCTCGTCAACAAGGACGTGAATGGCGAGCGCTGGGCGATCAGCCTTGATCTCCGCGAACAGACGCCCCTCAACGTCACCGGCAACGTCACGCGCCCCGGCGGCGGTGAGCCCGCCTTCCTCTGGTGCGAGCTCACCGACGTCACCGGCTCCGCGGAGGACATCCGGAACGCACGATTCCGTTGGCAGTGCTTCGGAAGCAATCGCTGTCCGGCACCGCCGTGCCTCGAGCACTGGACGTTCGTCGCGGATGTGAGTCTGCCGGGACGGTTTTTTCTGCCCTGACGATGTGCGCTGTCGCCTGCGGCACCTCGAGCGGTGAAGCGCTCGCCGAAGGCTGGACGACCGCCCGGGCGGCAGCGACGGGCGCGCTACGTCAGCGCGCGCCAGATGGCTACGAACGCGTAGCTGAACGCCCCGACGGTGATCGCCGCGAGCGCCAGGCCGGCGAGGACCTCGACGGGATCGCTCAGCCTTCGATTCCGGGTTCGCGCCGGCATGCATCACACGGATCGTGGGTGTCGTGGTACTCGACCTGCGGTCGCCGGCAGCAGGTCGGCTGCATGCACGAGAGGTCGTCATGGCGCGCGCCGCAGCCGAAGCAGATGGGGACGTAGCGATCGGTGCCGAGCTGGATGTCGACGCCGGCGTGCCCAAACGAGCGCTCAACCCACGCCGCGCCGCACCGGCACTCGCGGTGGAAGTGCTTCCCGCGGATCGCGCGACAGCCCGGGCAGTAGACGACCCGGATGTTGCTCGCACGCCGGCACGCCTCACAGCGCGTGTCGTTCGTGAAGATGCGCTCGATCGAGCGCGCGTCGCGCAACCCGTCAAGCTCGGGCGTGTAGGCGTAGCGGCTGGTCGCCACCGGGGGCGTGTCGCTCATGGTCGCGTCCGCGACGTCATTGCGCGCCACTAGAGATCCTCGAGGATCGCCTTCCGGCGCGCCCTGTATTCGTCCGGCGTGATCATCCCTGCCCCGCCGAGCTTGTCGAGTTCTTCGAGGCGCTCCGAGACGGTGCGGGGGCCGGGTGCGGCTGCGGCTGCGATGAAATGCACAGCGGTCCCGCGCGCGAAAACATCACGATCTTCCGTGAAGACGTCCGCGTTGATCACGGCATCGACCTGCGCGCCGTACTTCGCGATCGCGGCCGCGCGGAGCGCGTACAGCATCTCGGCGTGCTCGCCCTTGAGCTCCGGGCGAATCGTGGCGAGCAGTGCGCCGCGCGCAAGGACGTCCTTTGCAGCGACGCCGAAGTTGCTCTCGTCGGTCGTGTCCACCTGGACGTCACCGAGGATCTCGTAAGGGCGTGACAGGTCGCCGGCGGTGATGACGACCTCGGGCGGCTTCTGCTGCTCGGCAGCTTCGACGCACAGGTTCTTCCCCGTGGCGATCCACTCGCGTTCGATGTCGACGTCGCTCGGCAGTGGGCGATCGTCAGTGATCGCGCGCGAGAGCGTGATCGTGGTGTCGCGGCGATGCGGGACCACGGCGCACGTCGGACGAAACCCTTCGTGGTCGGCGCGGACGATCACGACGCGGCCGCTCTGCGTCGAGATCGTCGCCTTGCCGACGCCGACCTGGCGTCCGTTCACAGACAGCCGCGCGATCGGCGGGTCCGTCGTGATGAAGGCGCGGGCGCAGCCGAGGACCGCGAGGGGTAGCAGCAGTACAGCGGCGCGCATCGGCTCAGCCTCGCCGGCCGCCGAGCAACAATGCGAGCGCGAGAAAGGCGACCGTCATCGTGCCGACGAAGACGAAGATCGCGAAGAGTGCGCGCCCGCCGCGCGAGCGGCCTGGGGTCTCGCGACCGCACTGCGGGCATGCCGCCGCCGCAGTAGAAACTTCACGCTGGCAATCAGGGCAGACGGTGAGTGTCATCGCGCTCCCCCCGGGGTCACAATCAGTGACCGTACCCGACTCTCGACGGACCCGTCTACGCGCTCGGCGCGTCTTTTCGTCTCACTTCGAGGCGATTGCAGCCAAAGTCGCCCGCGAGCGCATGCCGAACCAAAAACAAATCGCTTGACATCATTTGCGACCTTTGCTACAGCGTTTCGCATGCAGCCTAAAGCGAGCAATGCGATCGCAGCCGCCATCGAACGCCTGGGTGGTCGAGGTAGGGGCACCAAGCGGATCGGTGAAATTCTGAAACTCACGACCTCGCGCGTCTACCAGCTGCGCGAAGACGGCGTCGTCCAGAAACCGGCGCAGGCGGTGCTGCTAGAGCTCGCGACCGGCATCCCATATCGCGCGTTTCTTTCTCCGGGCCCATGGTCCGATCCCCCCGCCGACTATCTGCCGGGGGAGCTCACTGAGGAGCATGCGCGGATCCTCGCGGAGGAGACTGGCATCCCGCTCGACGTCTTCGCGGTTCGCACTCCGGCCGCATCAGCGCGGCGCGCGATGGCGGGTCGGGTGCAGGCTCGTCCCGCGCGGTTCTCTACTCCGTTCCCCGCCCAAGGCCGAGGCGGCGCGCGATCAACACCTTCATCATCTCGTAGGGCCGGTGCGCGCGTCCTCCGTCTCGTGGGGACGCAGCGCGCGTGACGCTACAGGCTCGCATAGAGCCCGGGGACCTGATGCGCCGCGTGCGGCGCGTAGGTCTTGCAGGTCAGATCGACGGACGCGTGTCCGAGCTGCTGGCGGACGTAGTCGGGCGAGATGCCCTGGCTGATCAAGAACGTCGCGCACGCCTTTCGCAGGCCGTGGGGCCCGGGGTCGACGAGGCCCGCCTCGGCGGCGATCGCGCGCTGGAGCGCGCGCACCTTGCTGTAGCCGATCGGGCCGCGGCGTCCGCGGCGGAGCGCCGGGAACATCCACGACGAGTGGCGCTCGGTACGCGCGAGGATGCGCGCGAGACTTTCGGTCATGTCGACCACGCGCTCGCTCCCATCCTTCGGCGGGCCGATGCGGCCTCCCATGCGCACGGTGCGACGCACCGTCAGTTGGCGACGGCTGCCGGCGAGCGTGACGTCTGCATGCTGCAAGCCGATGGCTTCGCCGACGCGCAGTCCCGCGCGACCCATCGCGAAGTAGAGTCCGGCGAGCTCGCCGGCGACGCGTTCGGCGGTATCCAGGAAGAGCGAGAGCTGCTCGCCGGTGTAGATCGTGATCTCGCGCGTTGCGCCCTTCAGCATGCGTCGCTGGCTCCGCGGCAACCGCAGCGCGGGGTTGATCGCGAGGACATCGCGGTCGACGGCGTCCGTGAGAACCGCCGAGAGCGTCGCGTGTGCGCTGCGCGCGCTCGCCGGCGAGAGGCCGCGATTGCGAATCGCGTCGACCATGTCGATCACGTGCACCTTTCGCAGCTCGGTCAGCTCGTAGCGCCCGAGCTCGGGCAAGACGTAGCGCTCGAGCACCCACTCGTAGCGGAGCGCGCTCTGTTGGCGGACGCGCTTGCGGGTGCGCTCGAGCCATCCGCGCGCGTAGGTGGCGAGCGTCAGTCGAGCGGGATCGGTCGAGGCGAGCGGAGCTGCGGAGTCAGACTGCGGCATTTCGGAGCCTCCCAAACCAAGATTTGGAAAATGAAGCTCCGCAAGGGGGACGGTGGAGGTACCGGGCTCCTACGCGGAAGGTGTGCGCAAATCAAATCCGTAGACGTACGCACAACGCAACTTGTTACGTCGCGGCGCGACGATTTCCCGCGCCGAAGTGAGACGGGGCGTTCCCCGAAAAAGGCGGCGGCAATGACCTGACGCGCGGACCCACGGCGTCGCAGTGGATGCGGCGCGTCGCGACTCCCCATCGCGCGCGCCAGGGGCAGCACCGGACGGGGATGAAGGGATGGCGGGCATGGAGCTCGCAGCGCACCACCAGGAAGATCGACTTGCGACGAGCGCCGCGCGGGTGCGGCGCCTCTTCGCGCTCGAGCGAGAGCCGCGCGGGCTGCCGCGCCCGCGGCGCGATGACGCG
>FSSH01000747.1_pt1 | contig 35501 bp, 34 predicted proteins | sample 1166101 | NCBI WGS metagenome assembly FSSH01 (sample SAMEA32972668, study PRJEB13176) | freshwater metagenome | biome: Drinking water system; feature: Biomass in drinking water that filtered by 0.45 um membrane; material: drinking water | place: USA | collected 2012-12-20 | depth 0 m
GAGCAGACTTTAAGACGAATGGTTTTAGGTGAGGGCCGGATAGGCTTGGCGCCGGGATTGTTTAACAATATGATTGGGCATGGCTTTTTTCGGCCTTCGCCTACCGGACGATCTCGCGGCGCGCTTCGATGCGATGGCGGCCTCCCATGGCGGTCGGTCCGCTGTGCTGCGCCAACTCGTCGATCAGGCGCTACGGGCGGGGGATGACAGTGTCGTCATCGCTGAACCGCGCGAACGCACGACTGCCCGCGTCGAGGTTAGGCTTACCCCCAGCGATATCGAGCGGCTGGATGCCGCAGCGAGCGAACGCGGTCTCAAGCGCACTGAATGGATCGTCGCGCTCTTACGACGTCGCCTCTATGGCAGGTCGCCCCCGCCGCGCGCCGACCGCGCGCTGATCGCGCAATCCTGGCGCGAGCTCAACCGGATCGGCATCAACCTCAACCAGGCGGTACATGCGCTCAACGCCGCGACGATGGTGGATTCCCGTCTCAACCTGGCACGGGAGGCCGAGCGTGTCGCATCATTCCAACAGGAGATCGACGCTCAGTTGCGTGCGCTGGGTCGCGCTCTCGCCGGCGACGTCGCCTATTGGGATACACCGGCGTGAGCGACGACGACGACATCCTGCCGCTGCCCAGTCTGATGGAAGCCTGGCGACCGCCGACTGGCGGCAAGCGCACGCTGAAGGGGGCAACGCTGCGGGTTCGATCGGGCGGGCGGGGCAGGGGAGGGGGCGAGACCGCGCCGACTATGTCGCAGGCCGAAGCGCGCGCCAAGCTCGAACGGATCGTACGCAAGGCGCCCGAGGTCATGGTCAAGATCTCGGGCAAGCAGCGCGGGGCGGCGCATCTGGGCGAGCATTTTGGCTATATCTCGCGGCACGGAAAGCTCGAGGTGCGCAGCAGCGAGGGTGAGATCATCACCGATGAGAAGCGGCTGAAGGCGATCGCCGCGGACTGGGACATGCTCGACCAGGCGATGAACCCGACCGGCCGGGATCGTCCGACCTCGATGTCGATGGTGCTTTCGATGCCGGGCGGCACGACCGACGCCGCGACCGTCCATGACGCCGTGCAAGCGTTCGCACGGGTCGAGTTCGAGGGTCAGTTCGCCTATATGGTGGCGCTCCACACGGACACCGACCATCCGCACGTTCACCTGACCGTCGCCACCCAAGGGGAGGACGGGTCGCGGTTCAATCCGCGCAAGGCCGATCTCCATCATTGGCGCGAGAGCTTCGCGCACGAACTGCGCCAGCGCGGGGTTGCGGCAGAGGCGACGCCGCGCCGCGCGCGCGGTCACGTCCAGAAGCGGGTGCGCTCGTCGGCCCTGCATCTCGAGGCGCGGACGACGGGGCAGGGCAAGGGGCTCGATATCACCCGCCTGACCGAAGAACGCGCGGCCGAGTTCGCGCGCTCGGCCGATCCGGAGCGTCGCCCGGAAGACGTGGCGGCGCTCGGCCGCCAGAGGTTCATTCGCGGTGCCTATGCGCAGGCGGCCGCTGCGCTCGCGGCGACGGGCAAGGAAGACGATCTCGAACTCGCCAACGACGTCGCCAGTTTCGTAGCCGCCATGCCGCCCGCTGTGTCGCGACGGCTGGAGCGTGCACGCGAGATCATGATGGCGGAACGGGCATCTGGAGGCGAAGTCGAGCGCGCGCGCGAGGTTGAGGAGGGCGCTGCGACCCCCGACCGTCAGAAGTCCAAGCCGCGCGATCGCGATCGTTAGCGAGGTCGGCTGAATTCCAACGGCCGATCAGGTCTTGTCGTGACGAGCGCTCGTCAGTTCGTGCAGACCCAACACCCACTGCGCAATGACGGCGGCCTGTTCGGGATCGGTCTCGTTGGTCGCAGCGCCATAGACACTAAGGGCGCCGGCAAGCTCGTCGATCGTCGCAATGTTCGCGCGCTCGAGAAACGCGCCGACAATGCCGAGCATACCACCGATGGCCCCGATCACAGGATCGTTTTCAGACCGATCCATCAGTGCTGGACACGGTCGGCTTGATATCCGGAGGTGGAAGACCCCACCATGTCGATGCACCCGCTCATCCGTCGATCCGTTCGCTCAATACGGCATCCGTCGATCTGCTGCAGACAGCCGGCGGCACGCCTTGGATTGTGAGGGCGTGCCGGCGTTGGAACCGGGTGTTCGAAACCTGAAACGAGACAGGCGCGGCCGCCTTTGGGCCGGGTGGCCTTGGACATACGCGTCCGCCACCCGGTCTCCACAGCTGGGACCGGCTCTCGTTTCGAAGGTTTCGACGCCTCCGCCTACGTCTCCGCAGGCAGGGCCAGTTAGGCCAAATTTGGCCATCAACGCAATCGCGAAGGCGAGGCGACTGTCAGACGCTGCTCGGCGCAGCCAAACTGACTAGATGCTGCACGATGACCTGATTCACCTCGTCGGGTGATTTTCGTTCGAGCATGATGGCCTGGGCCGACCAACCCCGCTCATTGCGGCTCACTCTCCGAACGGCTGCTCGTGACAGCAGTGACTTCGCCTGTTGGGGGGCGGAGCGCCTGCTTGCGAGGTAACTCGGATAGAAGACGGAATGGCCGGTTTGGAGCAGAAAAATACATAAGCTACCGTTCGTTCACGACTATCGGAGCCAAATAGGCACCGAAAGCAGCTGCCGCCGCGCTCTCTTCGTCCGTCGATCAAGACGGCGGTTGTTAGGCCATCTGGAAACGGCAACCGCGCCCGAATCGCTAGACCTTGTCGATCGACTCGATCTCAGCCGCCTTGCCGTCCCAGCGAAATTTGAACCTGACCTTGTCGCCGACCTTCAGCCCGCCAAACTGTTCCTCTTTGCCAGCGAATCCCATTGTCATCGAAGGCCAGCTCAGTTCGGCGATCGGGCCGTGAGCCAGCGTGATCTTGCCGGTGTCGGGGTCTATCGCAGTGATTGAACCCTCCCCCGATGCCGATTTCGGTTCGGTTAGGGCAACAGGGCCCGCTGCGGGATTACTGGTCGCCTCGGTCGTTGGGGTGGGACTGCTGCAAGCCGAAGCCAGCAATAGGGGCGCAAGAATGGCAATGGTCTTCATATCAATCCTCCTCGATTGTAGGGGTGGGTTGTGATCGACGCCGTCGCATCAGCAGATATCCAGCGGGAATGACCAGCATCGACAGGAGCGGCGCGGTGAGCATCCCGCCGATCATTGGCGCAGCGATACGGCTGGTGACCTCGGAGCCCGTGCCCGTTCCGATCAGCACCGGGAATAGCCCCGCCAGGATCACCGCGACCGTCATGGCCTTGGGCCGCACGCGCAGCAGCGCGCCTTCGCGCACGGCTGCCTCGACCTCGGTAGGTGACGGATCAATGCCGCGATCGGCGAGCGCGTGCTTGAGATAGATGAGCATCACCACCCCAAATTCCGCCGCCACTCCCGCCAGCGCAATGAACCCGACGGCGGTCGCCACTGACTGGTTATAGCCAAGCAGCCAGAGCAGCCAGAACCCTCCGGTCAGCGCGAACGGCAACGTCGCCATCACGAGCAACGCCTCGTCGAACCGTCCGAACGTGACGTAGAGCAGCACGAAGATGATCAGCAGCGTCGCGGGTATAACTATCGTCAGCCGCTCACGGGCGCGCGCGAGATATTCGAACTGCCCGGTGAAGCTGACGCTGATCCCCGGCGGCAGCTTCACGTCACGGTCGATGACGCGCTGCAGATCGGCGACGATCGAGGTCAGGTCGCGGCCGCGCGCATCGACATAGATCCACGTCACCGGTCGGCCATTCTCGCTGCGCAACATCGGCGGGCCTTCGCTGGTGGTGATCGCAGCGACCGTCCCCAACGTCACCTGCTGGCCGCCGGGGGTGAGGAAGCGCAGGTTGCGCAGCGCATCGACGCTGTCGCGAAGCTCGCGCGGATAGCGCACGTTGATCGGATAGCGCGCCAGCCCCTCGACCGTTTGCCCGACCGTTTCGCCGCCGATCGCGCTGGAGACAATCGACTGGACGTCGGCGATGTTCATCCCGAACCGCGACGCGGCAAAGCGATCGATATCGACATCGATATATCTGCCGCCGGTTAGCCGCTCGGCGAGCACTGACGACACATCGGGCACGGTTTTCGACACGGTTTCGATACGTTTGGCGGTCGCGTCGATCTGGGCGATGTCGGCACCGGCGACCTTGATCCCGATCGCGCTCTTGATGCCTGTGGCGAGCATGTCGATCCGGTTGCGGATCGGCGGAATCCAGAAATTGGCAAGGCCGGGGACTTTTACCGCATGATCGAGCGCATCGATCAGCTTGTCGGGCGTCATGCCTGGCCGCCATTGGTCACGCGGTTTGAACCGGATCGTCGTCTCGAACATTTCCATCGGCGCGGGGTCGGTTGCGGTTTCGGCACGACCGGCCTTGCCGAACACGCTGTCGACTTCGGGCACCGTCTTGATCAGCCGGTCGGTCTGCTGGAGCAGTTGCGCAGCCTTGGCGGTCGAGATGCCGGGCAGCGCGGAGGGCATATAGAGCAGATCCCCCTCATCGATTTGCGGCATGAATTCGCCGCCGAGTTGCGACAATGGGAACAGGCTGGTTGCAAATACGAGACCCGCAATCATGAGGGTCCGTTTCGGGTAGACCAGCACCCAGTCGAGCGCGGGCCGATAGATCGCGGTCAGCACACGGTTGATCGGGTTTGCGCTTTCAGCCGGGATACGCCCCCGGATCAGATAGCCCATCAGCACCGGCACCAGGGTCACCGACAGGATTGCAGCGGCTGCCATTGCATAGGTCTTGGTGAAAGCAAGCGGGGCGAACAGGCGGCCTTCCTGCCCCTGCAGCGCGAAAACCGGGATGAACGACAGCGCGATGATCATCAGGCTCAAGAACAGTGCGGGGCCGACTTCTGCCGCTGCCTCTGCGATCACGGCCCAGCGGGCAGCACCCTTCAATTCGGCACCAGGGTTATCCCTTGTCCAATGCTCCAGATGCTTGTGGGCGTTCTCGATCATCACGACCGCGGCATCGACCATCGCGCCAATGGCGATCGCGATCCCACCCAGCGACATGATGTTGGCGTTGATGCCCTGCGTCCGCATCATGATGAACGCCGCGAGAATGCCCAGTGGCAGTGTCACCACCGCGACCAGCGCCGAGCGGACGTGCCACAGGAACAGCGCGCAGACGAGGGCGACGACAATGAATTCCTCGACCAGCTTGCTCGTCAGATTATCGACAGATCGTCCGATCAACGCCGAACGGTCATAGGTCGGAATGATCTCGACACCCGGCGGCAGGCTTGCTTTCAATGTTTCGAGCTTTGCCTTGACCGCGCCGATCGCCGCGCGGGCATTGGCGCCTGACCTCAAGATAATGATGCCGCCTGCAACCTCGCCCTGGCCGTTGAGTTCGGCGACGCCGCGCCGCATGTCGGGTCCGACTTGTACGGTCGCGACATCGGCCAACGTAATGGGCACGCCGCCTGCCGACGTCCTTATCGGCAGCGCTCGGAAATCATCGAGATTGGCAAGGTAGCCATTGGCGCGAACGATATATTCGGTCTCAGCTTGCTCGATCACCGAGCCGCCGGCCTCCTGATTGCCGCGCTTGATAGCGTCGATCACCGCTTCATGCGTGACGCCGTAGGCAATCAGTTTGTCCGGATCGAGCACGACCTGATATTGCCGGACCATCCCGCCAACGGCAGCGACCTCGCTGACGCCAGGGATGGTCTTCAGCTCATACCGCAGGAACCAGTCCTGCAAGCTGCGCAACTGCGACAGATCATTGCGACCGCTGCGGTCGACCAACGCATATTCGTAGATCCAGCCCACCCCTGTCGCGTCTGGGCCGAGTTCGGTTTTTGCGCCCGCCGGTAACTGCGTCTGCACCTGGCTCAGATATTCGAGCACGCGGCTGCGCGCCCAATAAAGGTCGGTGCCATCCTCGAACAGTACGTACACCAAGCTATAGCCGACAAACGAATAGCCCCGCACGACGCGCGCACCGGGCACCGAGAGCATGGTCGTTGCCAGCGGATAGGTGACCTGATTTTCGACGATGCGCGGGGCTTGCCCCGGGTAGTTGGTGCGGATGATGACCTGCACGTCGGACAGATCGGGCAGTGCGTCGATCGCGGTCGATCGGACAGCGATGACGCCCGCCGCCACGACCAGCAAGGCGGCCAGCAAAACGAACAAGCGCTGGTCGATCGACCAGCGAATGACGGCGGCGATCATTTCGGGCTGCTCGTCGCAGAAGCCCCGATTGCCCGCACCGGAATGCCCGTCAGGCTCGCTTCCGAATCGAGCAGGAACTGGCCCGAGGCGACGACCTTTTCCCCCTCGGCCAGCCCCGCCACAATTTCGGTACGGCCGCCGCTTTCGCGTCCGATCTGCACTTCGGCTGGGTGATAGCGGCCATCGCCCGTCGACAGCATGACGATCGCGCGCTTACCGGTGCGGATGACCGCTTCGGTAGGGATGAGGAGCGCAGGCGTACTCCCTCGTCCCAACGACACCCGCGCGAACATGCCGGGGCGCAGCCGTAACCCCCTGTTCTGCAGTTCGACACGCACGGTCACGGTGCGGCTGTCGGTCTGCGCGGTCGGCAGGATCGCCTGAACGCGGCCCGGGAAATGTTCGCCGGGAAACGCGATTAGGTCAGCGGTCACGGTAGCGCCGGGCCGGACATCACCGATCCGCGCTTCGGGCACGGCGGCATCGAGCCAGACCGATCCGAGACCTACGACGCGCGCAAGTGGCTGGCCTATCGCCAGCGTCATGCCGGGGCGCACGTCGAGCGTGTCGATGACTCCGCCCGAGGGTGTCGTGAGCGTCGTCACGTCCCGAACGCGCCCGCTGCGCGCCACCGCGCTGACGAGTCCGGCCGGCATGCCGAGTAGCGTCAGCCGCTGCCGCGCGGCGCTGGCGAGCGCGGCATTGCCAGTCCGCTGCACCGCCAGAAATTCGCGCTGCGCACCGCCCCATTCGGGCACCAGCACATCGGCGAGCGGCGCGCCGGCTGCGATCACATCGCCCGGTGCGCGGGCGTAGCCGCGCTGCACGAATCCCGCCGCGGGTGCCTGCACCACGGCGACGTTACGTTCGTTGAAGGCAATGACGCCTGTCACGTCGAGACCCGTCGCCAGCGTATCGCGCTTCGCAGCGACGATGCGCACTCCCAGATTCTGCATCGCCGCCGGGTTGATCGTCACCGCCGGCGGCCCACCGGCACTTGCGCCACCAGCGCCCTCGTCGGCGAACTTGGGAACAAGCTCCATCTCCATGAAGGGCGACTTGCCGGGCTTGTCGAACTTCTGGTTGGGAAACATCGGATCGTAATAATAAAGCGGCTGCTTGCCTGACGTAGCGACAGAGGGCGAGGTCGCGCCTCCCGATGGCGACGCATAGCGACCCGCTACAAAGCCGATGAGCGCAACACCGGCGAGTGCTGCGGCGAGTTGCGACGCCTGAAGCGATGTCATCTTCATGGCCGTTCCCCCTGATAGGTAAGCGTGATCCGCACGCTGTCGCGCGCGACATCGGCTTCGCGGTCGAGCAGGTCGATCTGGGTTTCGGCCAAGCCGATCGCGGATTGCAGTGCGATGCCAAGATCGATCCGCCCCGCGGCATAGCTAGCACGGTCGAGTTCAGCACGTTGACGGGCGAGCGGCAGCAGCGTCGTTTGCCCGCGCTCGAAGCGCTCATGATGCATCCGGTGATCGGCAAGATCACTATCGAGCGCGGCGATCAGCTCGCGTTCGGCATCAAGCCGGTCAAACTGGGCACGCGCCATCTCGCTGCTTCTAGCGGCGATGATCGGGTCTTGCCGCCGCTTTGCGAAAAACGGCAGGTCGATCTTCACGCCGATGCTGGCAAAATTGCCGAAGCGTGGTTCCCGATTGCCCAACGACGCAGCGACTTCCCAATCAGGCTGTTTTTCGGCCTGCGCCAGCCGCACGTCCGCCGCCGCCTGTCCGACCGAAGCATCCTTGATCTTCAGCATCGGCAAGGTCGATAGACCAGCACGCAGACCCGTCGAATCGACCACCATGTTGGGCGCTGGGCCGACCAATTGAGGATCGGGATCACCGGTCCAGCGTGCCAGCCGCGCACGCGCAGCGGTTATCTGCGCGACACGCTCGCTGCGGCGGTCGGCAAGTTCGGCCTGCAAACGCTGGGGCTCGATCGCCTCGGCAGGTCGCGCACTGCCGCTGGCCAGCCGAGCCGGCGATGTCACCGCCAGATCGCTGATCCGCTGCCCGAGCCGATCGAGAATGGTTAGACGCTGCTCCGCATAGAACAGGTCTATCCAAGCCATCCCGGCGGCAATCCGAACGCGCCGACGCTCGGCTGACGCCTCGGCGTCGGCGAAGGTGATATCGGCCCCGGCGCGGGTGGCTCGCGCGCGGCGCTTGGCGATGTTCGGGACTTCCTGGCTAACCCCAATGACGCCCATGGTGAAATCATCACGGTTGAACCTCCCTGCATCGGGGCCGGTGATCGGAAAGTCTTGAAGCTTCACCTCTAGTTTCGGATCGGGCAGTCGATCAGCAGAAATAGCGCTCGACCGCGCGGCATCGGCCCGTGCTGCCCGCGCGGCAATGCTCGGCGCATCACGGTCTGCCCGCGCAAGCGCGTCATTGAATGTCAGCGGCCCCGCCAATGCAGGCGCTGACAAGAGTATCATCGACGAGAAAGCGAAGTAACGACGCATGAAGTATCCCCCGGATACTGGTCTAGCCGCAAGTCCGGCCAAAACGGAAATGAGGCCCGCCCCGAAAGACGGCCCTCAAATCTGTTCGCAAAGTACCTCGCCGGTGTTCAAACCGAAAAGGCACCGTCGAGGGTCAGCTACCCTTGGGCATCGAGGCGCTGCTGGCCATGCGTTCGATTGCCATTGTGCTGCCTGTGGGGGATCCCGGGATCCATGTCACCGTGCCGCGAGCACCGGGGCCCACACGCCAGTGACCGGCTTCGCTCGCAATTTTCTTCGGCGCAGCTACCCGATCCGCCACGCGGCGTGGGGTGCTGCGCGGGCCGGGCGTATATTCCCAGTGATAGCCCTTATCGGCGCGGGCGGCGGCAAAGGACGGGGCGGCCCCGGCAACGGTGGCAACAAGGGCGGTCGCAGCGAAAATGATCTTGGAAAAACGGTTCATGATATAATCCTCGAATGGATGCCGGTCCCGCCGCTCAAGGGTCGGGCCGGTCGATGTCTTGATCCATGCGTAGCCCGGCCAATGCCTGCGGCGTTCGCATCCGAAATTGGGAGCCCGATAGCGGGCGTGGGTCAGACGATCGTTCGAGGAGGTCGGTCGAGGCCGCTGACGATCTTGGCGATCGTCAAGCTGGCGGGACTGGTGGTTGGGAGGCTGGGAGGCGCAAGGGCCAACCGAACCGGCACCTGGGGCGGCGTGACCATCGCTGTGGCACAGGTCGCATCGCACGCCTGAAGGCAAGCCTTGTGCTTCTCGTCACAGCATGAGCCCTTTTTCATGCTGTGATCCATCGACGCCATCATTGGCATCGAATCGGCGCACATCACCTGCGTGGCCAGCGCCGGCATCGGCGCCGCAAAGGCAAACAAGGCCAGAACAAGGATGAGCAAGCGCTTCATATCGACAATTACGTATCACATGCTGCGGCGGTTACACCAGTAAGAGATTTTCCGTTTGCTAACCCGATACATTCGAAAACGGCCATGGACAGGGCAATGACTATCATAAACGCTGCCGGGGCGAACCCAAGCCCGTATTCACCTCAACGACTGGGCCCGTTGAAAGCCTCGAGAATGCGACAATCATCGACCGTGCCGCCGGCGCAGTTAGCGATGATCGTCGCCAGCTCGCGGCGCAGGCTTTGAAGATCAGCGATCTTACGGTCAACGTCTGCAAGGTGCGTTGACGCCAGAGTATCGACAGCGTCGCAGCAGAGATCCCGCTGCCCCGCCAGGTCGAGCATCGCGCGGATTTGCTCGAGTGAGAAGCCAAGGTCGCGGGTCCGCCTTACAAATCTTAGCCGGTCAAGATCGCCCTGCGAGTAGGACCGGTAGTTGCCGCCGGTCCGCGCGGGCGGCGCAATCAGGCCCGATCGCTCATAATAGCGTATCGTCTCTATTTTGACTCCGGTGGCAGCGGCTAGTCGTCCAATCGTCAGGTTCATCAAAAAAACCTCTTGAGTTTGTAGTTGCTACAGGGTCCATATACCGCTCCACATCGAGTCTTACGAGGTGGAAATGGCCTGTAGCAGCTGCGCGTCGGACAAGCCTGACGCTAACAACGACCCTAGGTGGCGCGTCGCGCTCTGGATCGCGCTTGCCGTCAACGCCGCGATGTTTGTCGCCGAGATGGCGGCGGGCGTCGCGAGCGGATCGAAAGCGCTTCAGGCCGACGCACTCGATTTCCTTGGCGATGCCGCGAACTACGCGATCAGCCTTGGCGTCGCCGGAATGGCGCTCGCCTGGCGTGCGCGGGCCGCGCTGCTGAAGGGCGGGACACTGGGCGCGTTCGGGATCTACGTGCTGGCGACCACCCTCTGGGCTGTCTGGCACGTAAGCACGCCGCAGGCGGAGGTCATGGGCATTGTTGGCGTGGTGGCGCTCGTTGCCAACGCAGGCGTCGCGCTCATGCTGTACCGCTTTCGCACCGGTGATGCGAACATGCGCTCCGTCTGGATTTGCTCGCGCAACGACGCCATCGGCAATGTCGCCGTCGTGCTCGCCGCGGTGGGTGTGTTCGGCACTGGCACCGCGTGGCCCGACCTGATCGTCGCCGCGATCATGGCAGCACTGGGCATCTCCGGCGGGGTCGAAATCATCCGGCAGGCCCGAGGTGAACTTAGCGTTCCGTCAGCCAAGCCAGCCTCTGGCAGCGAGCGCTCAATAGTCGCGATCGAGAAGGTCAGATAATGGCGCTGTTACTGTCTTGTCCGCGCAAATCTGCTATAGGGCAATCAATGTCGCGTTTGTTCAGCCTTCTGGTTGGTGTTGCGCTCCTCGTCTCGATGGGACTGGGCGTCGCAGCGCATGCGAACGAACAGCTGTGCATTCCGGGCATGGAAGCAACGGCTGGTGCAGGTCACGTGGATGGCGATGCCGATCAGGTGCCGGGCGACGCGGAGAAGGGTTATCCGCATCATCATGGCGGATGCCATGGTCATCATGTCGCGATGCCGTTCGACGCTGACGGTCAAACGGTCGATGTGTCTCAAGCAGCCCCGCTGACACCTGCTGCCGATACCGCAGTCGTCATGCAACCTGTCGATCCTGCCCTGAGACCTCCAATCGCCTGACGCGAGCTGTGTCGGCGCCAAGCCGGCAGCAATTGCAACGTCAGGAGCTTTTCACATGCATCGTATCTTGGCGGTCACGCTGGCCGCTTTCGTCTGCGCACCTGTCGCGCAGGCGCAGACAAGTCCACCAACAGAAATGTCTGAGACGCTGACTCTCGAGCGCGCGCTCGATCTCGCTTTCGCTGACTCGCCCGGTATCGGCGCCGCCGACGCAGGTGTCCGGGCCGCCGAGGCTCAGCGCCGCACGGCGGGCCTCAGGCCCAATCCGTCGGTCAGCGTCGAGGTAGAGAATGTTGTCGGTTCCGGTATATATTCCGGGACACGCGGCGCCGAGGTTACCGCGGGACTATCGCTCCCTTTGGAGATGGGCGGCAAGCGTTCCGCCCGGATCGCCGTCGCGGATACGCAGACCATACGCGCACGGCTGGACATTGCTGTTGCCCGAGCTGATCTGCGGCTTCGCGTCACTCAGGCCTATAATGACGGCGTCGCGACGGAGCGCCGGGTCGGCGTGGCACGCGATCAGCTGCGCATTGCCGACGAAGGTATGCGGGCTGCGTCTGTGCGAGTGCGGGCCGGAAGAGCTTCGCCGCTCGAAGAGCAGCGCGCCGATGTCGCCCGAATCAATGCACGGGCGGCACTGGCGCAGGCTGAGCGCAACGCCGCGCTCGCCCGTGACAATCTTGCGCGCCTGATCGGTCAGGTGCCGAGCAGCCTTGACACCGTTTGGTTCGATCGCGTCGGAAGCTTTGGCCCCTTCATGGCTGCAAGCGCCGACGGGACACTCGCGCTGGCATTGGCCGAAGCCGATGTTTCGACGGCCAATGCGCAGGTGCGGCTGGCGCGCAGCCAGCGTGTGCCCGATCTCACGCTCAGCGCCGGTGCTCGTCGGCTCGAGGCCACCAACGATGTGGCGGCGGTGTTCGGCGTCAGCGTGCCTTTTCCGCTCTTCAACAGCGGCCGCGCTAATCTCGACGCGGCCCGCGCGCAGAAAGATCAGGCCGAAAGCCTGCGCCGGGTCGCGTTGCTCAACGCGCGACAGGCGATCGCTGTCGCTGAGACGGACCTCGCCAACGCCGAGTCGAACGCTCGCACCGCGACCGGCCCGGCGCTCGCTGCCGCCGTCGAGGCGGCAAGGATCGCTCGCATCGGCTATCGCGAGGGCAAGTTCGGCCAGCTCGACTTACTCGAAGCAGAGAGGACGCTGGCGCAGACGCGCGTGGCGGCGATCGACACCGTCTCCGCTTATCACGACGCCAAGGCGCGACTGGAGCGGCTCACCGCCCGCGCGCCGACAGAAAAGGAAATCCAGCCATGAAACCGACCTTCTGGCGGGCGCTCATACCCGCGACTCTGACACTGACCCTGGCGGCGTGCGGCAGCGGCGGTGAAGCACCGGCCAGCAATGCCGCGACCGAGCGCGCTGTCGAAAGCCATACCGAAGAAGGCGTCATCACCCTCACCCCGCAACAGATCGCCGAGGCCGGCATCGAGATCGCGCGGCCAACGGTCGGCGGTGTCGCTGGCGCAATCGAAGTCAGCGCGACAGTCGAGGGCGATCCACAGGGCGTTCAGGTCGCATCGGCCGCGATCGGTGGACGGTTGGTCGCGTTGACCAAGAATCTTGGCCAGCCGGTTGCGCGTGGCGACGTACTGGCGGTTATCGAAAGCCGTGAAGCTGCCTCGCTGAAGGGGGAGGTCGAAGCCGCGCGCGCTCGCGCCGCGCTCGCACAATCAAACCTTCGCCGGGAGCAGCGCCTGTTCGCCGAACGGGTATCGCCCGAGCAGGATTTGATTGCATCCCGCACTGCGGCGATCGAAGCGTCCATTGCGCTGCGGTTGGCGCAGCAGCAACTATCGGCGACGGGTGGCGGTGGCGGTGCGCTCAACCGCATTACGGTGCGCGCGCCGATTACGGGCCAGGTAATCGCCCGGTCGGCGACGCTTGGCCAGACCGTTGCCGCCGATGCTGAGCTGTTCCGAGTTGCCGATCTGTCGAAGGTGAGCATCGCCATGTCGTTGCTTCCCGCTGACGCCGGTCGCGTGTCCCCCGGTGCGCGCGTCGAGGTTACCGGTCCCGGTCGCAGGCAAGAGGGGCGGGTCACCTTCGTGTCCCCGGTTCTCGATGAGACAACCCGGCTGGTTCCAGTCATTACGACGCTCGACAATCGCGGTGCCATCTGGCGTGTCGGCGAAACGGTCAACGCGTCGGTGATCGTGCCCGCGACCGGAGACCGCACGATCGCCGTGCCTTCTGCATCGGTGCAGATGATCGACGACAAACCGCACGTGTTCGTCCGCACCGCTGCCGGCTTCAAGGCAGTGGCCGTGACGCTCGGTCGCCGCAACGGCGGTCAGGTGATCGTCATCGCCGGCCTCACTGGTGATGAGCGCATCGCCTCGACCAACAGCTTCACCCTCAAGGCCGAACTCGGCAAGGGCGAAGCCGAGCATGAGGACTGATCGATGATCGCTCGCATCGTCACCTTCTCGGTGGAGCGGCGCTGGTTCGTCCTGCTGCTCACCGCCATCGCCGCGATTGCCGGCACGCTCGCGCTGCAACGGCTGCCGATCGACGCCGTCCCCGACATCACCAACAACCAGGTCCAGATCAACGTCGTCGCGCCCGCGCTCTCGCCCGACCAAGTCGAGAAGCAGGTCGCGTTCACGATCGAGACCGCCCTCGCCGGCATACCTGGCCTCGAATATACTCGCTCGCTCAGTCGCAATGGCTTTGCGCAGGTGACTGCGGTATTCGACGAGGGCACGGACATCTATTTCGCGCGGGCACAGGTCGCCGAACGCCTCCGTACCGCAGAGGAGGATTTGCCCGACGGCGTGAATCCGGAGATGGGGCCGATTGCGACTGGCCTCGGCGACATCTTCATGTGGACCGTCGAGTACCGCGAACTCGACGGCGTCAACCACAAGAGTGGCGAACCAGGACTCCAGCCGGACGCGAGCTACATCACGCCAGAGGGCGATCATCTCGTCAATGATGCCGACAAGGCGACCTACCTGCGAACCGTGCAGGACTGGATCGTTGCACCGCAGCTCAAAGGGACTTCCGGACTTGCCGGCATCGATTCGCTCGGCGGCTATACCAAGGAATATCTGGTCGTTCCCGATCTGCAGCGCATGGCGGCGATGAAGATAACGCTGCAGGATCTCGCGACCGCGCTCGAACGCAACAATACGAGCGCTGGCGCAGGTGTCGTCAATCGCAATGGCGAAGGTCTGTCAGTCCGCGCGGACGGGCGCATTCGCACTGCTGACGAGCTTGCTCGCACCGTGATCGCGACCCGCGAGCGTATCGCCATCGTGTTAAGCCAGGTGGCCGAGGTTCGCGCGGGTCAGGGCCTGCGCATGGGATCGGCATCCGAGAATGGGCACGAGGTGGTGGTCGGCACCGCTGTTATGCGGATCGGCGAAAACAGCCGTACTGTATCGACGGGTGTGTTAAAGCGACTAACCGACATCGGGGCGTCGCTTCCGATAGACGTCGTGGTGAAACCAGTGCTCAACCGCACCGATCTGGTGAACTCGACGATCGCGACCGTTGCCCGCAACCTTGCCGAGGGCGCGCTGCTGGTCATCGTCGTCCTGTTCGTGCTGCTCGGCAACTTTCGGGCGGCGCTGATCGCAGCGCTCGTGATCCCGGTCACGATGCTGCTAACCAGCATCGGCATGCTGCAGGCCGGTGTTTCCGCAAACCTGATGAGCCTCGGGGCGCTCGACTTCGGCCTGATCGTCGATGGCGCGGTGATCATCGTCGAGAACTCGCTCAGGCGCCTTGCGGAGGCGCAGCATGGCCGCGACGATACCATCCCGTTGAATGACCGGCTCGGCATCGTCGCGGCTTCAGCGCGCGAGATGATCCGGCCGTCGGTCTACGGTCAGGCAATCATCATCCTCGTCTATGCGCCGTTGCTCACCTTCACGGGCGTCGAGGGCAAGATGTTCGAGCCGATGGCGCTCACGGTCATCATCGCACTCGTCTTCGCCTTTATCCTGTCACTAACCTTCGTGCCGGCCGCTATCGCGATATGGCTGAGCAAGCGGGTCGAGGAAAAGGAAGGCCGCATCGTCGGCTGGCTCCGGCGTCGCTACGAGCCCGGACTCGACACCGCGCTGCGGCGTCCGAGCGCCACGCTGGGGATCGCGGTTGGCGCGCTTGCACTGTCCGGCGTCGCCTTCATCACGCTCGGCCAGGAGTTCCTCCCGCAGCTCGACGAGGGCAATGTGCTGGTCCAGGCGATCCGCATTCCCGGCACCTCGGTCGACCAGGCGCAGGCCATGCAATTCCAGGTCGAAAAGGCGATCACCAAGGAGCCCGAGGTGCAGTTTGCCTTTTCGCGGACCGGCACGTCGGAGATCGCCTCCGATCCCATGCCGGCGAATATCACCGACACGTTCGTAATTCTCAAGCCGCGCGACAAGTGGCCTGATCCGAGCCTCGCAAAAGCGGAGTTCGTGGAGCGGCTGGAGAAGCGGCTGTCGAGACTACCGGGCAATGCCTATGAGATTAGCCAGCCGATCCAGATGCGCTTCAACGAGTTGATCGCGGGCGTGCGCGGCGACATCGCGGTCAAGGTGTTCGGCGACGATTTCGCCCAGATGAACGCCACGGCCGAGGCTATCGCCGGTGTGCTGCGCCGAACACGCGGCGCGACGGACGTGCGAGTAGAGCAGACAGAAGGACTGCCGATGCTCGACGTTCGACCCGACCGGACTGCGATGTCACGCGTCGGTGTGACAGCAGGCGATGTTCAGGACACGGTCGCGGCAGCGATCGGCGGCCGCAAGGCCGGGATGATCTTCGAAGGGGATCGTCGGTTCCCGGTGATCATCCGCCTGCCTGAGCGCGCGCGGTCCGATTTGACCGCCATTGCACAGGTGCCGGTGCCGACTGCCGAGGGCGGGTTCGTGCCCTTGTCGACCGTCGCAGCCATCGAGATCATCGATGGTTCAAACCAGATCAGTCGCGAGAATGGCAAGCGGCGGGTGGTGGTGCAGGCAAACGTGCGCGGTCGGGATGTGGCCGGCGTTGTCGGCGATGCGCGCGCCGCGATCAGCGAACGGGTGAGGATGCCGCCGGGCACCTATCTCGAATGGGGCGGTCAGTTCGAGAACCTCGCATCGGCACGCGATCGGCTGATAATCGTTGTGCCGATCTGCTTCGCGGTCATCATGCTGCTGCTTTACGGGGCGCTCGGCTCGATCCGCGACGCATTGATCGTTTTCACCGGGGTGCCGCTCGCGCTGGTTGGAGGAATCCTCGCGCTGTTGCTGCGCGGTATGCCGTTTTCGATCTCGGCGGCGGTCGGGTTTATCGCGCTGTCCGGCGTCGCAGTCCTCAATGGGCTGGTGATGCTGTCCGCAATCCAGGACCTGATGGCGCGCGGGCTCGATCGGACAACCGCGGCGCGCGAGGGAGCTTTGGCTAGGCTGCGGCCGGTGGCGATGACGGCGCTGGTCGCGTCGCTGGGGTTTGTGCCGATGGCACTGGGACATGGCGCGGGCGCGGAGGTTCAGAAGCCGCTTGCGACCGTGGTCATCGGCGGATTGATCTCGGCCACATTGTTGACGCTGTTCGTCTTGCCAACACTCTATGCCCGTTTTGGGCGACGTCGTGTTGAGCCCGCAACGGAACGGGCGACCATAAAACTGGAGGAAGCGGAAAAGACCGCATGAGCAGCTTACTAATTTATCCGCTGGCCGCCTTGGCCGAGATCGCTGGATGCTTTGCTTTCTGGAGCTGGCTACGACTTGGCGTGTCGAAGCTCTGGTTGGTGCCGGGATGCGCAAGCCTTATCGCATTCGCATGGCTGTTGACCCTCGTTCCCGCTGAGGCGGCCGGACGCGCCTATGCTGCCTATGGCGGGGTTTACATTGCTACGTCACTATTGTGGCTCTGGACCGTTGAAGGCGTTCGACCGGACCGATGGGACGCTATCGGTGCGATTGTTAGCATGGCTGGTGCAGCGATCATTCTGCTTGGGCCGCGCAATTCATGAGCGAGCACGGCAGCAACGCCCGACGTTTCCCGCCGCCGTGCACTTCATTGGCGAGCGATCCCAAGAGCGGTGGGCAAAGGAATTGGCATCCATAACGCATGATCACGCTGGCTCAGGCTCGGTGGGGAACCTCGAATTTTGTCCGAGCTGAGTGACCGCTCCAATAGCCACCGCGCGAAACGTAGAAGTGGCCAACACCTAGAGTTTGACGCGGCCTAATCGCAATGCGTTCACCACGACGGTGAATGAGGACATCGCCATCGCCGCACCAGCGAACATCGGGGACATCAGCAGACCTGTGACCGGATAGAGTACGCCCGCTGCGACCGGCACGCCGATGCCGTTAAAAACGAACGAGAAGAACAGGTTTTGACGGATATTCGCCATCGTCGCTTTAGCAAGCGTGCGGGCGCGGACAACGGCGGCGAGATCGCCCTTGGTCAGCGTTATCCCGGCGCTTTCGATGGCGACATCGGTGCCCGTGCCCATCGCCAGTCCCACATCGGCAGCAGCAAGCGCGGGCGCATCGTTGATGCCGTCGCCTGCCATCGCGACCTTTGCCCCCTTGGCCTTCAGTTCACCGACGATGCGCGCTTTGTCTTCAGGCTTGAGTTCGGCGTGAACCTCGTCGAGGCCGCCGACCGCATCGGCAACAATATGTGCCGTTGTCGGATTGTCGCCGGTGAGCATGATGACGCGCAGCCCCTGACTGCGGAGCGCAGAAATCGAGTCCCTGGCGTTCGCCCGTATCGGGTCGGCGACCGCGATGAACCCGGCAAGCGCGCCATCGACAGCGACGAGCATAATGCCAGCGCCTTCGCGACGTTTGGCCTCGGATGCGTCGAAGAGCGGCTGTGCATCGACACCGATACGCTGCATTTGCGCGGTGTTGCCGACGACCACGACGTGCCCGTCCACCTTGGCGCTGATGCCAGCGCCGACCTGAACCTCGAAGCCATCGGGTTCGGATAGCGCCAGACCGCGCTCCTTGGCGGCTGTCACGATTGCATGAGCCAGCGGATGCTCAGAGCGGGCCTCGACCGAAGCGACGAACCGCAACAGATCGTCTTGGTCAAGGTCGCCGACCGTCTGTATTCCGACGAGCTTCGGTTTTCCCTCTGTGAGCGTACCGGTCTTGTCGATCAGCAACGTGTCGACCTGTTCGAAGCCTTGGAGCGCTTCGGCACTCTTTACGAGCACACCTGCCTGCGCGCCGCGTCCCGTTCCGACCATGATCGACATCGGCGTGGCAAGTCCCAACGCGCACGGACAGGCGATGATCAGAACCGCAATCGCATTCAGCAGCGCATGGCCGATGCGGGGTTCAGGGCCTACGAGGCTCCAGACGATGAAGGTGACGACTGCGATTGCGATCACCAGCGGCACGAACCATCCAGAGATACGGTCAGCCACGGCCTGGATTGGCGCACGGCTGCGCTGCGCCTCGGCAACCATCTTGACGATGCGCGCGAGCATTGTGTCGTTGCCAACTGCCTGCGCTTCCATGACGAGGCTGCCGGTGCCGTTCACCGTCCCGCCGGTTAGCGCGCTCGCTGATTCCTTTGCGACGGGGAGTGGTTCGCCGGTCAGCATCGACTCATCGACGGACGATTTCCCGTCAACGACGATGCCATCGACCGGCACGGCCTCACCGGGGCGGACGCGGAGCCGGTCGCCTGCGACGATGTCGGCAAGCGGCACTTCGGTTTCCGTGCCGTCAGGTGCAATCCGACGCGCGGTCTTTGGCGCAAGGTTCAGGAGCGCACGAATAGCCTTGCCGGTCGAAGCACGCGCACGGAGTTCAAGCACTTGCCCCAACAGCACCAGCGCAACGACGACGCCCGCCGCTTCATAATAGACCGGCACCATCCCGTGCATCTTGAACGTATCGGGAAAAATACCCGGGACGAGCGTCGCGACAAGACTGTAAAGGAACGCTGCACCGACTCCGATCGCAATCAACGTAAACATGTTGAGGTGGCGCGTCTTGAGCGAATGCCAGCCACGAACGAAAAACGGAGCGCCTGCCCACAGGACGATCGGCGCGGCCAGGGCAAGTTGGAGCCAGGGCGAAATCGCCGCGCTGACGAGATGGAGCCCGAGCAAATCGGTTCCCATCGTCAGGACGAGCAATGGCACCGACAGCGCCGCCGACACCCACCAGCGCCGCGTAAAATCGACGAGTTCGGGGTTCGGCGCATCGTCGAGCGAAGGCTCTTCGGGCTCGAGCGCCATACCGCAAATCGGACAAGAGCCGGGTCCATCTCGACGAATCTCGGGGTGCATCGGACAAGTCCAGATCGCCCCCTCCACAGCTTTTGAGGCGGCGCGCGGGACCGCCGTTAGATATTGTGCTGGCGCGGCCACGAACTTCGTTCGGCATCCCGCCGAACAGAAATGATATTCCGTTCCCTCGTGAGTAGCGTGATGTGCCGTTGTCGCTGGATCGACCGTCATCCCGCAAACCGGATCAAGGATACCGCCTCCAGTCTCGGCTACCTTGGAGGTTGAGCAGCCACAGCATCCGCTTTGGACAGTCTCGTCAGCCTTGGTGGCCGGCATTGATGATCCGGCTGCGGGATGGTCGATCACGATGTCAAATACTCCTGAGAACTAGCAGCTTCATGCAGCGTGGGGGCCGAGAACATTGTAAAACAACGCGATTGCTGCCCCGCCGATGCCGCCGAACACCGCCGCACTGAGCATGCCGATACAAAGTGCCGTGACCGAAAGGACCGGAGCCAGAGTGAAGAGCGCGATGAACGCATGGCTGCCAACAAAGCCGAGCGCGCCGGCGACCCAGCACAAAATGAAGAGCAGCGCGGTCGACAGTGCGCCCGTCATTGCCAGACGGTTGACGCTGAGCCTGAGCGAATGAATGCTTGCCTTCGGGTGGGTCATAAACAACTCCTGTTTCCAGCCGCTCCAGACACTAAATGATACCCCCAAGGGGTATATGCAACCCGGACTTGGATTAGAGCGAAATATGCAAGGTTACAGCGGTAACAAGGATGCTTTGGGAAAGCGGCTGGCGCGCATCGAGGGGCAAGTCAGGGGGATTGCCGCGATGATCGGCAACGACCGTTACTGTATCGACGTCGTGACGCAGGTGCAGGCCGCACGGGCCGCATTATCGAAAGTCGAGGCCGAACTCTTGCGCGGTCACGTTAGCCATTGTCTCGACGAAGCTGCCGCCAGTGGCGATGCTGAAACAAGGGCGATCAAGCTCGAAGAGCTAATGCGTGTATTCCCTCGAATGGCGAAGGACTGAGCTGCGGTACCGCGACCTCGGCGGGCGAGCGACGCCCGCCGACAACTGTTTAGCCAGGCTGCTTGAGGATCTGCATGCAGCGATCATGGCTCAGATTCATCGAGTTCAGTCCTCTGCCCTTCATTTCGCCATGATCGTGAGGACTGCCGAGCCCCATGTTCTTTTCCATTTCCACGCACGCTGCGCGTTGTTCGCTCGTCGCCATTCGGCCGCCGGTCGTGGCGCAGCCCGAAAGCAGCATTGCAGTTACGATCGAGAGTGGGATTGCCTTGGCATCGCCTGTTCCTTCGTATGTGCTTGGTGGCTCACATCGAAATTGGCGGTTCCAATGCACCCAGCCATGCGACCAAGCCTTAGGATCGCTGCTGCCAAGCTCAATTCGAGTATGAGGCAGATGTGTAACGCCCGGTGTTCCGGATAGGTCCGGTCTTGAAAACTGGGCGCAGGCCAAGGGGGGTGCCTGCCGTCTTGTAGTCAGATTGTCGGTTTGGGAGGGTGGAGTGTTCGCTAAATTTTGAGGGATCGGTATTTGCTCTCCGTATAGGAACAGAGAGGAGGAATGTAGATGATCGATGATGTTGACAGGCTGTTGAAACAGCTTTCTGAAGCACCAGTCCCAAATGGGCTCGCCGGTCTCGAAGCAGATGTGCTGCGTCAGATCCGCACGTCTCGCACCCCGACGACTGTCGGGCAATCATGGCGATTTGCCGCCGTCAGTGTTGCGCTGATCGTCGGGATTGGGGTCGGCGCAAGCTCGAGCTTTTATGTTCGCGACGCTTCGGGGGGGCTCGCGCGGGCCGTATCTGGTGGCGATCTTGCGCCGTCGAGCCTGCTGGTGATGTCCTGATGCCCAACCGCCGGCGCTCATTGATCATCACGCTGGCGCTTGCGCTGTTAGCCGGGATCCTCGGCGCCATTATCGGGTTACAGCTTAGCAACGGTCGCGCCAGTGAGGCAAATGGCGTGCATGCGTTACTGCATGACAATCTCGATCTGACCGCGACGCAGGACCAAAGCATCGCTGCCGAGGAGAAATCTTTTCGCGCGCGTCGCGTCGAGGTTGAGGGCCGTATTCGTCAAGCCAACGCCGAGTTGGCGCAAGCCATCCGAGCAACGAAGCGCGACGGCCCGGAAGTGCAGGTCGCCATTGATCGCGTGCACGAAGCAATGGGCGTCTATCAAAAGGAAACCATGGCGCACATCTTTAGGATGCGATCGGTGCTCAAACCCGACCAGGCCGAGAAATTCGATCAGGCGGTTGCCGATGCACTGACCAAAGATGATCATTGACCGCGGGCGAGGTCCCGTCGGACGAAACGCTGGTCCGTCTCTCGCTTGGTGGCGACGCGCAGGCCTTTGCCGCAATCGTCACCCGTCACAAGGTACCGCTGTTTCGGTTCATACGACGCTATGTCAGGGATGATGACGACGCATATGATCTGCTACAGCAAGCCTATCTGTCGGCGTGGCTGTCGCTGCCTCGGTACGACCCGGAACGCTCCCTTCGCACCTGGTTGCAGACGATTGCGCTCAACAAATGTCGCGATCACGCGCGCAAATTGAAAGTGCGCGGATTGCTTTCCGCTATTGGACTCGCCGGCGAAGCCTCCGATGTTGCTGATCATCGCCCGAGCGCGGTAGACGGATTGCTTCGCGAAGAACGTGAGCGAGCGTTTGCGGATGCAATCGCTGGACTTCCGCGCCAACTGAAAGAACCACTAGTGTTGACCGTGTTCGGTGAGCTCAGCCAGGCCGAAGCGGGTCGACAGTTGGGTATAAGTGCCAAGGCCGTAGAAACAAGGGTGGCACGTGCGCGGCGCAAGCTTGCGGACGTGCTCGGCCAATCAATTTTGGGGAGGAATGACAATGACACATAGTACGCTTGTTCTATTCTGTTTGGCGCTCGCCACGGTTATGCCGACAAACTCCGTCGTCGCTCATGAGTCGAAGGCGGCGACTGTGATAACGGCATCATTGCCATTGGCAGCGAGGCCGGCCGCTGACGCCGTCGATCGTTTTCACGCGGCCTTGAGGCGTGGCGACACCCGCGCGGCCGCCGCGCTGCTGTCCGCCGACGCGCTGATCTTCGAGAGCGGTGGAGTCGAACGGAGTAAGGCCGAATACGCGTCGCATCACCTCGCGGCCGACGCCGCGTTTGCCGCAGCAACGTCACAGAAAACGACCAGACAGTCAGGCTCTGCTATCGGCGATGTCGCTTGGATTGCCACGGAGGGCACGACAACCGGCAAATACAAGGATCGCGTGATCGATAGCGTGTCGACCGAGACGATGGTACTGCGCCGCACGAACGGCGCGTGGAAGATCGTCCATATTCATTGGTCGTCGGCCAAAGCACGATAACGCATCGGCGAGGGGACGGCCTGTTTGCCGCGTATATGCCAGTATGGTTTGCCAGTTACTCACATGATCGCAAGTAGACGCCGCCCGATAAGGGCGATCGTGCTGATCGCTTGCGCCTCGATTGGCTTAACGGTGCCCGGTATCGCTTTTTCGCAGGATCCAGCTGAGACGGCGGCGATCGCTCCAGCCACTCTGCGCGAAGCCACCGCGCGTGCGATCGAACGGCTGCCCGATACTGCCGCCTATCAAGCGCTGCGCGATCAAGTGGCCGTACAGCTGCGCGCAGCGCGCGGGCCGTTCGTCGGGCCGCCCGTCGTCCGTGGTGACATTCTATCGTCTTCGGCAGGGTTGATCGAGCAAGAGGCGTCGGTGTCGGCATCGATCCGCTGGCCGGGCGAGGGCCGGGCGCAGCGCCTGGCGGCCGATCGCGGGGGAGCCGCGGTTGACGCTTCGCTTGATGAAGCGCGGCTGCTGATCGCGGGCGAGGTTCGCACGGCATGGTGGGCGCTGGCATCTGCCCGGGCGGTGGTTGCGGTCGAGCGCGAGCAGATCGCGTCCGCCGACCTCGAACTGGCGCAGGTCGGACGGTTGGTCAGCGCCGGAGTACAGTCGCAACGCGATCTGCTCATCGCTCGTGGCGAGCGCGGCGCGGTGCAGGCACGGCTGCTGGCTGCCGAAACGCAGCTTGTCAGCGCGCAAGCCATATATGAAGCGCTGGCGGGGCCGACGCCCGAGCAATTTTTGGCTGAAGCCGCCACGCAGCAAACCGACATCGACGAGCATCCGCTGATCCGCGCGACGATGGCGCGCGCCGCTGCTGCCGAAGCGCGGGCCAGCGCGTCACGCTATGGCAGTCGACCGCGCGTCCAGGGCAGTGTCGGTGTGCGTCGCGAGCGCATCGATGCGCGTGGCGACTATTCCAATGCGCTTACGCTTGGGGTGGCCGTTCCGCTTGGTCGCAACCCGACCGCGCTGGCTGATATGGCGGGCGCACGCGCGGAGGCCATTCGCGCGACCGCCGAAGCCACCCGTGTCCGATCCCGGCTGATCGCGGACCGCACCGCTGCCGGGCGCCGAATCGAGATTGCCGATCGCGCGCTTTTCGAGGCACAGAAGCGACGTGATGCGCTCGCTCAGGCGCTTGAGCTGACCGCGCGGGGACGGCGCGAAGGCGAGATCGGCTTCATCGAGTTCTTGCGCGCGCGTCAGTCGCTGGCGGCGGCCGAGCGCGATCTTGCGACCGCCCGCGTCGCCGCCTTAGCTGCCATTTCGACCTTCAATCAAAGCCAGGGTGTATTGCCGTGATTGCTCGAAACGCTCTCAAGCGCCTTGCTGCGCTGCTGTTGTTGTTCGCGCCGGTGACGATTTGGGCGCATGAGGGCGAGGATCACGGCGACGAAAAGGCGGTGACCATAGCGATTGCCGCGCCAACCGGGCGGCTGGAAACGCGAACCGCCGACATCGAGCTGGTCGCCGCCGCCTCGCGCGACGATCTGACGATCTGGATTGATCGTTGGGCGACCGGCGAGCCGATCGCGAACGCCGCCGTCAGCGTCACGATCGACGGCAAACGGGTCATCGCGCGTCCGGCAGACGGTACCTATATCCTAAGCGCACCGGCGCTGGACGTCGAAGGCGATCACAGGCTTTCGTTCATCGTTTCCCAGGGCGGCGCGATCGATACGATGTCGGGAACGCTGAACATCACCAAGCCTGCTGCGGACGCGGCACAAGGCCTTCCATGGCGCACCGCGCTGCTGATCCTGCTGGCGCTTGGCGTGGGGGTTGCGGCTTGGGCCCTCTGGCGCTCCCGCGCGCGAGGCATGGCTGTTGCGGTGCTTCTTGCCGCGATCGTGCTCCAGCCATACCCGATCGTCGCGCATGAGGGCGAAGAGCATGCGGAGGAGGGTAATGGCACCACCCCGGCGACTGCACCGCCAGCAGGGTCGCCGGGCGCGACCAGAACCGCCGAAGGGGCCATCGTGGCGCTGAAGCCGTTGCAACGCATCATCGCGCTCCGCACGATCGTCGGCACGGCCGGGGAAGCATCGCCGACAGTCAGCCTGACGGGCAAGATCATCGCCGATCCGCGCAGCGGCGGGCTCGTGCAAAGCGCGACCGGGGGGCGCGTGGTCGCAGCGGGTGGCGGGATGCCACTGATCGGTCAGCGCGTGCGCGCAGGGCAAGCCCTCGCCTATATCGAGCCGACGCTCCAGGCGATCGACCGCGCCGACATCGCGCGCGAACTGACCGATCTCGATCAGCAGATCGCGCTCGCGGCGAACCGTGCCGCGCGGCTGCGGCGGCTCGACGGTGTCGTGCCGCACCGCGAGATCGAGGAAGCGGGTATCACGCTGAATGGTCTCAGGGGTCGCCGTGCCGCGCTCGGCGGCGCACGCTCGGCGCGCGAGACGCTCGTAGCACCAGTCTCGGGCATCGTCGCGGCGGTGCCGGTGCGCGTGGGCCAGGTTGTCGCCGCGGAGACGACGTTGTTCGAAATCGTCGATCCCCAAGACCTGTTCGTTGAGGCGAACCTTTTCGACCGACGATCGATCGGTATTGGCTCGCGCGCTATCGGGCGCGCCGCGGACGGCACGACGTTCGCCCTGGTCTTTGCAGGCGCAGGCCTCGCCGATCGCGGTCGGGCCGCGCAAGGGTTGTTCCGCCTGGAAGGTGCGCCCGCCGGGCTCCGCATCGGTGAGCCTGTCACGCTCGACGTGTCGGCCGGCGCGCCAGTCGCGGGTGTCGTAGTGCCGCGAAGCGCCGTCCTCACTGGCGAGAATGGCCTGTCATCGGTGTTCGTCAAGGAAGGCGCCGAACGCTTTGCCAGCCGTTCGGTGCGGGTCGCGCCGCTCGACGCGACCCGCGTCGTGCTGCTTTCCGGCGTCCGGACCGGCGAACGCGTCGTCACCGCCGGGGCCGGCCTGTTGTCGCAGGTGCGCTAGGCGATGTTCGACCGGATCGTCGCCTTTTCGCTACAAAGCCGTGTGCTCGTATTGCTCGCGGCGCTGGCACTGGTCGTCCTGGGCATCGGCTCTGCTAATCGCCTGCCGGTCGACGTGCTGCCGAACCTCAACCGGCCGGTCGTGACCATCCTCACCGAATCGCCCGGTCTCGCCCCCCCCGAAGTCGAAACGCTCGTTACGCGCCCGATCGAGACCGCGATGAGCGGCGTGCCGGGTGTCGAGCGCGTCCGATCGGTTTCTGGCATCGGCCTGTCGATCGTTTATGTCGAATTCGGCTGGAGCGAAGAAGTGTTTCGCGCACGGCAGCAAGTGAGCGAGCGGTTGACGTTAGTCCGCGAGCAAATCCCTCCCGCGATCGTACCGCAGATGGGCCCGGTGAGTTCGATCATGGGCGAGATCATGCTGATCGCGATACCTTATGGACGCGTGAGCGCGATGAAGGCGCGCGAAGTCGCCGATTTCCAGATCAGGCCACGGCTGCTGACGATCCCCGGCGTCGCGCAGGTCATCCCGATCGGCGGCGAAGTGCGGCAGTATCGCGTGTCGCCCGATCTCGCGGCGATGACGGCGGTTGGCGTCAAGCTCGCCGATGTCGAGAGCGCGCTTCGAAACTTCGGGGTCAACACCGGCGGCGGCTTTGTCGATCAGTTCGAGCAGGAGTATCTGATCCGCAACGTCGCCCGGACGACGCGGATCGATAATCTGCGCCAGCTTGTCGTCGCCGACAGCGCGGCAGGCCCGGTGCGACTGTCGCAGATCGCGGCGGTCGATTTCGCGGCAGCCTTCCGGCGCGGGGAGGCGGGGTATGGGGGCGCACCTGCCGTGGTCGTCGCGGTCCAAAAGCAACCCAATGCCTCGACGATCGACGTCACCCGTCAAGTCGAGAGCGCGCTGAAGGAAATCACCGCCGGGCTTCCATCAGGAATGCGCGCCGACCGCGTCCAGTTTCGTCAGGCGGACTTCATCGAGACGTCGCTCGGCACGCTACGTACGGTCCTGATCGAAGCGGCAATCGTCGTCGCGGTGGTGCTGTTCCTGTTCCTGCTCAACACGCGTACCACTGCGATCTCGCTGATCTCGCTGCCGGTATCAATGCTGATCACCGCGCTCGTCTTTCAGCTGTTCGATCTATCCATCAACACGATGACGCTCGGTGGTATCGCAATCGCGATCGGCGAGCTGGTCGACGATGCCGTCGTCGATGTCGAGAACGTCTATCGGCGGCTGCGCGAAAATGCACTCAAGGCAATCCCGGAACCTGTTCTCGGCGTGATCGCGCACGCTACCGGTGAGGTCCGCTCTGGCATCATCTACGCAACAGCAATTATCGTGCTGGTCTTTCTGCCCTTGTTCTTCCTCGGCGGGGTCGAGGGCCGTCTGTTTCAGCCCCTCGGCATTGCGTATATCGTTTCGATCCTGGCAAGCTTCGTCACCTCGATCACGCTGACGCCGGTCATGTGCTCTTATCTGCTGCCGAGCATCGCCGCCAAACGGAGCGAGACGGAGTCGGGTCTCATCCGTCGTCTTAAGGGCGTCAACCGTTGGTTGCTTGATTGGGGATTCCGCCACACCAAACCGATCCTGGGTGCAAGCTTCGCCATCAGTCTTCTGGCGGTCGTCGGTGCAATCACGTTGCCGCGCGCCTTCCTGCCGCCGTTCAACGAAGGCAGCTTCGTCGTAAATCTGATCCTGGAGCCCGGCGTTTCACTTGCAGAGTCGAGCAAGCTGGCATCGACTGCCGAGAAGCTGCTGCTACAAATACCCGAGGTCGCCAGCGTCAGTCGCCGCACCGGCCGGGCCGAACTCGACGAACACGCCGAGGGCGTCTTCTACAGCGAAATCGATGTCGCCCTGAAGTCGTCTGACGCTGACCGCGATGCGGTGGCCGATTCGGTCCGCAGCAATCTGGCAATCCTGCCAGGATCGGTCAGCGTCGGCGCGCCGATCGGCCACCGGTTGGATCATCTGCTGTCGGGCGTCCAGGCGCAGATCGTCATCAAGATTTTCGCCGAGGACCTTGCCGCCACCCGTGCGCTCGCCGAGCAGTTGCGCGCGGCTATTGCCGGCACGCCGGGAATCGTCGATCTTCGCGTCGAGAAACAGGTGCTAGTGCCCCAGCTGGACCTGCGCGTCGATTACGAGCGCGCAGCGTCTTATGGGGTCACTCCAGCAAATGTTGCTGATGCGCTGGCCACGCTGTCGAACGGCGAAGTTGTCAGCCAGATCGTCGAAGGGCTGAAGCGCTACGACGTCGTGCTGCGGCTGCCCGAAGGTGAGCGAACCACCGCCGAACTTTCGAACCTGCTCATCGAAACGCCGCGCGGTCCGGTGCCACTCAGTAATCTCGCTGAAATCCGCGAGACCGAGGGGCCGAACCAGATCCTTCGCGAGAACAGCAAGCGGCGCATCGTCGTGTCGGCCAATGCCGCGCCCGGCGCAAATCTGGGCAACATCATTAAGGCCGTCGAAACCGAAGTCGCCAAACTTAAATTGCCGCCTGATGGGTTCGTGCGAATCGAGGGCCAATATGAAGCACAGCGCGAGGCAACGCTCACGATCGGCGGACTCTCGCTCGTCTCGTTCGGGCTAATCTTTGCACTGCTGTTCTCGCGCTACCGCTCGGCCACGCTAGCGCTGATCGTGATGGCCGGGGTACCGATGGCGCTGGTTGGATCAGTCATCGCGCTGTGGATCGCCGGGCTACCTCTGTCGGTCGCCAGCATGATCGGGTTTGTAACGCTGACCGGCATCGCATCGCGCAACGGCATCCTAAAGATCAGCCATTACATCAACTTGGTCCTCCACGAAGGCGAGATTTGGGGTGACGCGATGATCGTACGCGGTACGCTCGAACGGCTGACCCCGGTGCTGATGACCGCGCTCGCCGCAGGGCTTGCGCTCACACCGCTGCTTATCGACGCCGAAGCACCGGGCAAGGAAATTCTGCATCCCGTCGCGGTGACGATCTTTGGCGGCCTGCTGTCGGCCACGTTGCTTGATGCGCTCGTCACCCCTGTCCTGTTCCGCCGCTTCGGCCGCAAGCCGCTCGAACGCCTGATTGCCGAAGTCAAGATCGGCGAAGGCACAAGCGAAGGCACGCATTTCTAGTTCGATAGTTTCAAACCACGAAAGGACGTCTCAATGAAAAATGCCCTGATCCTCACCGCACCGCTGTTACTCGTCGCTGCCTGCTCGCAACCGACCGCCAGTTCCGGCAACGCGGCGCAGGCCGACACGTCGAAGGCAGCCGCGATCGCCGCAAACACCCGGCCAGACGGCTCGGTAATCGACGAATCGAAGCCACATGAACACACTGACGCGACCGCGCACGACAAACCGATGGACATGGCCGCGATGGGGCCGGCAGCCAGCGACTCCGAAGCCACCCGCGGCTCGAAAGCCGCAATGATGAAGATGATGCACGGCATGCCGCCCTACACCGGCGATGCCGACGTCGACTTCAACAAGCAAATGCGCGGCCATCACGTGGCGGCGGTCGAAATGGCCGAAGTGGAGTTGGCGAACGGCAAAGACCCGGAATCACGCGCGCTGGCGCAGGGAATCATTGCCGCGCAGAAGAAGGAGATCGCGCAGATCGACGCTTGGCTGGCGAAGCGCGGTCAATAGGCAAGGATATGGGGAATCGTGAGCGACCTCGGCGTCGCTCACGGACTTTCCATCACTATTACCATTGCTCGATGTGGCGCGGGTTGATGTGGTCGATGGCAATGCATTGCCAAATCTTCGCGTCGTTCGACGGCGGGAGCGAGGGGATCGCCATCTGACTTCGTATACAATGCGAGAGATGTTTTGCTCTCACGAGTTGCTCAAGCGCATCGGGTTCTGGTGTCGGGTGGGCATAGGTCTGCTGGGGGCAATGCTGAATGACAAGGACGGGGCAATCTGTTTCAATTGTGGGCCGCACACGACGAGCATGGCGACGACTTGGGGCGGTCGGCTTTCTCGCCTTGGTTGGCAAGAATCTGCGGCTCTATCTCTCGGGTGATGCCAAGGATCACGCTTACATTTACAATGCGCAGTTTGATCGCGATTTTGACGTCGATACCCTCGGCGTCGTTGAAATCGATGAAATGGCCGTGTCGGACGAAGCCGCGGTTGGGGCAGCGCGATACGAACCAATCCAGCCCGAGTTTTTCGCCCACTTGGTGGAACGTCTACCTGCCGTCGAACCGTCCGACTTCACTTTTGTCGATGTGGGATCTGGCAAGGGTCGGGCGCTGATCCTGGCTGCGGTCGCGGGTTTCCGGACGGTGATCGGTGTCGAGTTTGATGCCGGATTGCACCGCGCCGCACTGTCAAACATCGACCGGGTACGTGACCAATTTCCCGACGTGTCCTTCGAGTTGCGTCATGAGGATGCCCGGAACTTCACGCCTCCTGAAGAATCGATCATTCTAATGGTAAATAATCCGTTTGATCAATCGGTGCTCATTCCTTTACTGGAGAGGGTAGAAGAGCTTGGCGCGAAGCAGGGTCAACCATTTTATCTGATCTATGGCCATTGCCTCCACGTCGACCAGGTGATCAAGCGTCGGCGTTGGAAACTGCTCGAACGCTCCCATTTCCTGACCAAACGGCATCCGTATGCGATCTTCGAAATGGACGTCCAATAGCTCGTCCGATGAGCGACCCCGAACCCATCGCGCTGTGTGGCCAGATCATCAAGCCACTGCGCGAGAAAATCGACCAGTTGAAGACTATGCTCGCAGGCAGATGAGGAGAATTCGATGAAAAATATTGTCCTGGCCATCCTGCTGGCCGCATCCGCCACCGCTGCAAGCGCCGAAATCGTGATGCATCGCGACCCTGGCTGCGGTTGCTGTATGAAGTGGGCTGCGCAGGTTAAAGCGGCGTTCGGCGATCGGGTCCGCGTCATCGACGATACCGCACGGCCCGCGTTCCAGCGCACGGTCGGCGTGCCGCCGCAGCTGGGCAGTTGCCACACGGCTATTATCGGCGCCTATGCATTCGAGGGGCATGTCCCCATTGCCGACATCAAGCGATTGATCGCCAGCAAACCCAAGGGCGTAAAGGGGCTTGCGGTTGTGGGAATGCCGATGGGGTCGCCCGGAATGGAAGTGCCGAACGGTACAAAAGAACGGTATGACGTAATCGCATTCGGAGCCGACAAGCCTTATGTTTTTTCGCGACACTAAGGCAGACTCTGGGTGCGCTATAATTGAGCGATCGCACGGTAACCATAACAATGGGGCAGGATTAAATGATGAGCATGGCGAAACGCGCAACGGGCGTGGCACTCTCCCTATGTGCGACGTTGCTGTCGGCGCAGAGCGCGAAAGCGCACGACTTCTTTCTCCTTCCTGATAAAACGATCGCGCCGGCGGCAGAACTCAGGATCAAGGCCACGATTGGATCGCAGTTTCCCAAAGCCGAGATCGCGATAACTTCCGACAGGACGGAAAATCTGGCCGTGCGTGGTCAAGGATCGCCCAAACTGAGCGTAGTCAGTGCTGACGCTGATGGCCTGACATTGCGCGTTGATGGCGCAGCGGCCGGCACAGTTGTCGCGGCCGTCAGCATGAAGGCGCGCGACGTGGATTATGGCGAGGATCGTATCCCGCTGATCCTCGAAGAATATCGGATCGCACCGGCTGCGGTCGCGTCGATCGAGCGTGGGCGCAAACCGAGAACCTTGCGGGTGGTCTCCAGGCGGATGGCAAAGACGATTGTCTGCGCCGTGACGTGCGATGGCATGAAGATAGCCGTAGCGCCGATGGGCGAGGGTTTCGAATTTGTTGCAGCCGACGCGACCGGAGCGCGGTATCGGCTGATGATGAACGGACGATCGCTTGGCAACTATCCTGTCGATCTGGCCGACTCCTCCGGCAAGCGCATCAAAGTTGTGACGGATGCCAATGGCGAGGTCGCGGCTCCACCGGCCGGTGCCGGCCTTCACATGTTGTTTGCAGCGCATATGACCCTGCCAAAGGATCAAGAGCGATACGGTCTTGATCTGACGTCGCTGACGGTCGAGCGACGGTAGGAAAAGCTCCGTTGATCCGTTCGTATGCGCTTTCATGAGTTGGAACGGCGAATTTGTATTCGGCGAAGGCGCGGCGGCTTATCGTGGTCCGTCAGCGGACAACACGTTTCACGCACACGTCGCGATCCAACTGGTCCTCGCTGAAACAGGACTGGCAACTGTCGTCGCAGCGGACGGTATGGAGTTTATAGGCGCTGCGATCTTGATACGCCCGCTGGTCGAGCATGCCCTGTCATCGCGTGGCGAAGTAACGCTTTTGTATGCGGAGCCCCAGTCGATCCTCGCGTTGCACCTCGCCAAGCTGGCCCCAGCAGCAGACATTTCCGTCATCGAGGCGGACATTGTGCCCGAGCGTTGGTCATCGGAACCGCTGGACCATTGGCTGGTGCGTATCGCGGGTTCAATCCCGCAGGAAAGAACGATCGATACTCGATTGGAAAGTGCGCTGGCTTATTTATCGCACGAGCCGGGAAATTCGTCGATCGGGGAGGCTGCAGTGCGATGCGGGCTGTCTGAATCCCGGCTCCGTGCCTTGGCGCGCGCGCAATTGGGCCTGCCCCTCTCGACATGGCTGATCTGGCGCAAGCTTGAGCACGGAGCACGGGCAATAAGCGAGGGCGAACCACTCTCGATGGCTGCGGTCGCTGGAGGCTTTGCCGACCAGGCGCATTTTGCGCGAGCGATGCGACGCATGTTCGGCATCACGCCCCGATCCGCGCAGCTCTCGGCTCTTTTAGGCGACAATCGATCCGTTCAAGAATAGCAGGGTCACGGCGGCCATATGCTCCTGTAAAGGAGATCACGGATGAAAATTGTCCGATCGGTTATGCGCTATGGGTATGCCCCTGCATTTTTTCTAGGCTTCATCAGCGCGGCGATCGCTCTGATAGAGGCGGGCACGCCCGGTTGGGTTTTGCCGCTATTGCTGCTCCTCGCAATCGCTGTTTCGTTCGCTGCCGAGCAGATTTTGCCTTATGAGGCGGAGTGGAACCGCGACCACGGCGATAGCGTCACCAATTTCCTGCATGCAGTCGTCAACGAAATCTCGATTTTCGTGTCAGTGCTCGCGTTGCCGCTTGTCGCGGCCTACGTTCCGGGGCTGGATCTCTGGCCGCATGACTGGCCAATTTGGATCCAGCTGCTGCTTGCGATCCTCATTGCGGACGCAGGGATATCGCTCACCCATTTCTTCAGCCATCGCTATTCTTGGCTTTGGCGTCTTCATGCGGTCCACCATGCTGCGCCGCGCCTTTACGGCTTCAATGGGCTGATGAAGCACCCTATCCATCAAGCGATCGAACTAGCGGCCGCGACAGTTCCGTTGATCGTGCTTGGCTTTGGCCCAACAATCGCCTGGTTGGTTGGGTTCGCAGTTGCGATTCAGCTTCTGTTGCAGCATTCCAACGTTGATATGCAGATCAGCAAGCTTGGCTACATTTGGGCAATCGCACCAGCGCACCGCCATCATCACATCGCTTCAGCTAGGGACGGCGACGTCAATTTCGGCCTTTTTACCACGCTCTGGGACCATCTGCTGGGCACCTTCGTTCTCAACGGTCGACCGACACCCCGCACCGGACAACTCGGCATCGAAGGCGATCCTGACTTTCCGCGCGGCTATGCCGAACATCTTGCCGCACCGTTCGTTCGACAAACAACCCCCTCAACCGCAAGGAATATGTAGAAGGCTTGACCGCCCGAGAATGCACAGCCTCTGCTTTCCAACTGTTCGACTTCCCTGGCGAGCAGAACGACAGCGGGTCCATGTGGTATCTTAGTTGAGAGATGTTAGGGAGATAGGGCGCATAAGGTTGTGCTGCGGCTTCGCCGGTAACGGCATAATCCACACCGCCGCAGGCTTGATCCAACCGCTCCGACAAGGTGCGAATGTCAGGCAGCGGGACGTAATAGCGATCGATTTTGATAGGCTTCTACTCGAGGATAGACTTCTGCCAAGCGTCAAGAACCTCCTCGGCCGCGCATAAACGGCGCAACTTGGATGGGCCGGAGCCTTGTACATCGACCCATTCGCGACGCTCCATCTGGGTAAGCGTGGAAGATGCCGTTGCTGGCGAGACTTCGGTTGTCTCCGCAAGCTCCTTGACGCTCAGCCATTCATGGCGACGTTCGAACACTGCCATGACGACGCGCGCCTTTTGCCCCTGAAAGACGGATTCGAACACTTTGCGGGTGTTGCGAGGTGGCGGTCGATCGATGAAGACGAACGCATTGGGGGCGGGGATGTAGAGCGTGCCGCCAAGGTCGTAAAAGCCGATACCTTCCTCGCGCAGGATGTTGCGCGCGCCAGGCGAGATCGCGCGGGCGACGAAGAAAGGCAAAACGTCATGGCCGTCAGTGGGGAAGCCGGCGGCATTGGTTCGAAGCTGCCAACGGATTCGCGCACATCGCGGGGAAAGGCATCGCGCTTAGCTTCGACCAGCAATTGCATCGGCCGTCCTCCCACGACGATATCGACGAGCACGTCTGCGCGTCCATTGCGGCCGATCGGAACCTCCCTCACTCGCAGGATGACCTGCCCCTCGGGCAATTCGCTTAACTGTCCATATTTACTGCGCAAGAAATTTGGCTGGAAGATTAGCGTGATCGGCTCCGCTCCGGCGGCTTGTGATCACGTCTTTGCCGAGCTTGCAACACGCGTTCCGCCCCGGGCCCGCGCTCAGGACCACGTTGTACGGACGCACCGGTATCGCGAACGACCGCAGGCTGGATCGCCCGACCGGCTGCTACATGGGCATCGAGTTGGGCGCGCGCGACCGTCATCACCCGCGTCACCGCCTCGGGGTTGTCGAACAGGGTCCGCCGGATCACCGCCTCCATTACGCGCATTTGACTATCGACGGCGCGATCGTTGGGCAGCGAACGTCCATCGACGCGCTCACCGGAGTGGCGGGCAGGGGCAGGTGACTCTTCCGAACGCCGCGCCGAAGCCGGGTTGCGGCTTTCGGTGGCATCGCGCGCGACCATCGGTGCAATCGTGTTCTTGCTCGCGTCGCTGCGCAACCGGTCAAGTTCCTGCAGATCACGATCATTCGGCTTATAGCCCCGGACTTCGAGCCCTTTTTGTCCCGCCTCCAACCACACCGATCGCCGGAATGCCTCGGTTCCGGTGACATGGATTCTGTCCCACGAACGATGCTGGGCGATGGCGACGAGATCCTTCACCACCTCCTGGCTCTCGGTCGCCGTCACCAGTCGACGCCCCTGATCGCGAAACGCCGGATCCTTCGTTTCCGCTGAGGTAAAGTATGCGGGATCGCCCGACCATTTCGCCTTGTCAGCATAATAGCGTTTGCGCACCGCCTCGGGCATGTCACCCGCCTCGACCGAGGGAGCTTGTAGCTCCTTGTCGGTCCCGACCTTGCGCTCCGTGACGCCTGGGTCCTCGGCCTTTCGCTCCGCGCCCTTCGATTGCCCGACAGCTTCAGGCTCGGGCATGAGGGCTCCAGACGCTACCCTTTTGCTGAGATCCTTGTCGTCGATGGCGACGCCGTTGGTCCTGCCGCGCGGCTTGGTCGCCGGCGCCTTCTCCTTATCGGCCATGGTCATGCCTCCCAGTCACTAGCGTTTCAGAAAGGTCGCCATCGTCC
>FSSH01002870.1_pt1 | contig 35371 bp, 34 predicted proteins | sample 1166101 | NCBI WGS metagenome assembly FSSH01 (sample SAMEA32972668, study PRJEB13176) | freshwater metagenome | biome: Drinking water system; feature: Biomass in drinking water that filtered by 0.45 um membrane; material: drinking water | place: USA | collected 2012-12-20 | depth 0 m
AAATCAATGCGTTTGACACAACTTAACCTTCCCATAGCATGTTCTCATAAAATTATTTCTAACAACACTTTTTCGATAAGAAAAAACACTTCTTCGCTTCGTTACCGTCCCTTATTCGATATTTTTAACAAATTGGGTTAGAATTTCTTACAGCTAACGGGTGCGAACGGGTAATCACACGCTACTAGGCTGATTATGTTGATGTATAAACTGGATTGAATAGAGAACTCATTTTCGAAAAGCAATTGAATTGTCGATTTGTCCATAAAATACATATAAGCATAAAGCACGTTGTTATTGACAGCACTATGAAATAGATCAGCTAATCACCGTCTATTTCCATGATGCATGGTTTAATTCTTCCGTCACAATAGCATTGTCGAAATTGACAGAGTTCTATTTTCAAAGACACAATCCGCTATACTTAAAACTTATCATTATTTTATTGGTTAAATTATGAGTGAATATCTTTTTACTTCTGAGTCTGTTTCTGAAGGACACCCTGACAAGGTTGCCGATCAGATTTCTGATGCTGTACTGGATGCAATTCTGAGTCAAGATCCTAACGCGCGGGTTGCGTGCGAAACTTTGTGCAGTACCGGGTTGATTGTATTATCAGGCGAGATAACAACCCATGCATCGGTCGATTACAATATCATTGCGCGTGAAACGGTTAAAAATATCGGTTATACCAGTTCAAATATCGGCTTCGATTCGACTACATGCGCTGTATTGACTGCATTCAACAAACAATCGCCAGATATCGCCCAAGGTGTTAATCGTTCCAAAGAGGAAGAAATGGAACAAGGAGCGGGCGATCAGGGCCTTATGTTTGGCTACGCTTGCGACGAAACACCGCAATTAATGCCAATGCCCATTTTTTATGCGCATCGTTTGGTTGAACGGCAAGCCGAATTGAGAAAAAAAGGCCAATTGCCTTGGCTGCGCCCTGATGCCAAATCACAAGTTTCAGTGCGTTATCAAAACGGTAAGCCGCAGCAAATTGAGACGGTGGTGATTTCCACGCAGCATGATCCGGATATTTCACATTCCGCATTGAGCGAAGCGGTTATTGAAGAAGTCATTAAACCGGTATTACCTGCTTCGATGATCAGTAACCGTATTCAATATCTGGTGAACCCTACCGGGCGTTTTGTGGTAGGTGGCCCGATGGGCGATTGCGGCTTGACCGGACGCAAGATCATTGTCGATAGCTACGGTGGTGCAGCGCATCATGGCGGCGGCGCTTTTTCCGGCAAAGATCCATCCAAGGTTGATCGATCCGCCACTTATGCTGGACGTTATGTGGCTAAAAATATCGTGGCTGCTGGAATTGCCAGTAGGTGCGAAGTGCAGGTGGCTTATGCCATCGGTGTTGCACGTCCTGTTTCATTGATGGTCAATACATTCGGCACGGGTAAAATTGCCGATGAAAAGATTGTTCAGCTCATCGAAAAACATTTTGATTTACGTCCACGCGGTATCATTCATGCGCTTAACTTGTTACGTCCGATCTATGCTAAGACAGCTGCCTATGGGCATTTTGGACGTGAACTTCCTGAGTTTACCTGGGAAGCTACGGATAAGGCTGCGCAATTACGTGCTGATGCCGGTCTCTAAATTTTCTGTAATCTTTGCCGACATCAATAACCTTTAATTGGTTTTCCCCTATGGTGAGGAGCGCTGCAGCGGTTGGTTCCGCGAGGCTCAGCATAGGCGGGTATTTGTCACAACGGCGCTCGTTCATAAATTGAGGAGATGATTATTATGAACGCTGTGCTTAATTCCGATGGTAGTTTCTTTACTGACTATAAGGTTGCTGATATTGCATTGGCAGAATGGGGACGTAAAGAAATCGCGATCGCTGAAACAGAGATGCCGGGTTTAATGGCATTACGCAAGGAATATGCAAACCAAAAGCCACTGGCAGGTGCCAGGGTCGCCGGTTCTCTGCATATGACGATTCAAACGGCGGTGTTGATCGAAACACTGGTAGCGCTCGGTGCCGAAGTGCGCTGGGCTTCCTGCAATATATTTTCTACACAGGATCATGCGGCTGCTGCGATTGCTGCCAGAAATATTCCGGTATTCGCCTATAAGGGCGAGTCGCTTGAAGATTACTGGGAATACGCTCACAAGATTTTTGAATGGACGGCTGCCGGTCAATCGGTGGGCGCCAATATGATTTTGGATGATGGCGGTGATGCGACGTTATTGTTGATCCTAGGTGCAAAAGCTGAGAAAAATCCTGCGGTTATTGCGAATCCGGGCAATGAGGAAGAAACCGCATTATTTGCATCGATCAAAAAGAAATTAGCGACTGAACCCAATTGGTATTCAACCAATTTGGCCAGGATACGCGGTGTAACAGAAGAAACCACGACCGGAGTGCATCGTTTATATGAAATGCAGAAAAATGGCGAACTCCCGTTTCCCGCTTTCAACGTGAATGACTCCGTCACTAAATCAAAATTTGATAATTTGTACGGTTGCAGGGAATCTTTGGTTGATGGTATCAAACGTGCCACGGACGTCATGATTGCCGGCAAAATTGCTGTGGTTTGCGGATATGGCGATGTTGGCAAAGGCTGCGCGCAATCGCTGCGAGGTTTGGGAGCGACTGTCTGGATCACTGAAATTGATCCGATTTGCGCGTTACAAGCTGCGATGGAAGGATATCGCGTAGTGACGATGGGCGATGCATGCAGTCAAGCGGACATCTTTGTTACCGCAACCGGTAATCTGCGTGTCATCACCCATGATCACATGTTGGCAATGAAGGATCAGGCGATTATTTGCAATATTGGCCATTTTGATTCGGAAATTGATATCGCATCCATTCAAAAATACCAATGGGAAAATATCAAACCGCAAGTGGATCACGTCATATTCCCGACCGGCCGCCGTATCATCGTTCTGGCGCAAGGCAGGCTGGTGAATTTGGGTTGTGCGACCGGCCACCCTTCTTTTGTGATGTCCAGCTCGTTTACCAATCAAGTATTGGCGCAAATGGAGCTATGGCAGAACGGCGCAAATTATCAGAAAAATGTTTATGTATTACCTAAACACTTGGATGAAAAAGTGGCGCGTTTGCACATCGGCAAATTGGGTGTGAAACTCACTGAATTGACCGATGAACAGGCTAACTACCTGGGATTGAGCAAAAACGGCCCATTCAAACCCGAAATGTACCGGTATTAATCGTCTTTCTTTTTTTACTGGAAGAGCTGGCGCATGAGTTTGCATCTACTCTGCTGGTTCTTTCAGTAAGAAAACAATGATTAATATCTAAGTAGTTACGGCAGCAGTCGTGCTAATTCTGTATCCATAGAGCTTGCAAAAATGGAATCACAAAAAAAATTTCCTCCTGCTTTCAGCTTTGAACTTTTTCCACCGCAAACCCCCGAGGGCGTTGAGAAACTCCGGTTGACGCGCCAGCAGCTGGCACGATTCAATCCCAAGTTCTTTTCGGTAACTTTCGGTGCGGGAGGTTCGACGCGCGAGCGGACGCTCGAGACCGTGCTGGAAATTCAAGCGGAAGGGCATGTCGTTGCACCGCATCTTTCTTGCATCGGCTCAACGCAACATAACATTCGTGCCATTTTGGAAAAGTATTATGAAGCGGGAATCCGCCATATTGTCGCGTTGCGCGGTGATTTGCCGTCGGGAATGGCGCAAGCCGGCGAGTTTCGTTACGCCAGCGAACTGGTAGCTTTTATCCGGCAAGAATACGGATCTTCTTTCCATATCGAAGCAGCAGCTTACCCGGAATACCATCCGCAGGCGCGGTCTGCGCAAGCGGATTTTGATAATTTCAAGCGTAAAATTGAAATGGGTGCCAGTTCAGCGATTACGCAATATTTCTATAATGCCGATGCTTATTTTCATTTTGTTGAGTTATGTGAGGCAGCTGGTTTGAATATTCCGGTTGTTCCCGGCATCATGCCGATCAATAAATTCTCACAACTGGTCAGATTCTCGGATACTTGCGGCGCGGAGATTCCACGCTGGATTCGTAAGAAACTCGAAGGTTATGGCGACGACAGTGAATCCATTCACGCTTTTGGATTGGATGTTGTCACTGGTCTATGTGAACAGCTATTGCAAGCCGGTGCGCCCGGATTGCATTTTTATACGTTGAACTCCGCCAACTTGACATCCGCTATCTGGCAGCGTCTTAATCTTCACGCGCGCTAACAATCAACCCACCGCAGTGCATTGTTTTATCAGCTATTCAGCGCTAGCAAAACATCGTATCCACGAAATCATCCGATGCGGTTTCATGGCATAAAAGCCACGAAACCGGAATGATCTTTTTCCTGATTCCCTCAGCCAGTATATAATGCGCATCAATATTCTGATTAAAATAAAAAAGCATGGGGTTTCAAAATGACAAAGAAGAAAGCTGCTTCTGATAAGACTACTGCAGAATTAGAGGGTGCAGATAAGACAGGTCCGGATGTTTCAATCATGGAAGCCTGTATTGCGCATGCCAAAGAAATCAAGGCTACGCAACTTGAGCTTATTAAGAGTAAGGGTTACGACTTTGCGCCTGAATTCAGGGACATGACTGTTCAACTTTATTTGTTTGGTGTCATGTGGAAGTTCGCGGAAAACTTGGGAAGTGCTGATGATGCGCGTGAATTGGCGTTCGCGGCTTTGGCGGAATTTTTTGTGCAAGAGCGCATGCCGAAGCAGAAGGTCACTAAACGTATTGAGTTTCTCAGGAAAATGTCCAAGATTGAAGAAGATCACAATGCATTGGCGGTCGCCATCGGTTATGAATCTGAGCCCGGTGATAACAGTCTGGCGGAAGTGTTTGATCATTACGTGGATGATACGCAGGTATCAGGAGCGTTCTGGCGCTTGTACGATCGCGGCAGAAAGATCATGTTGTACGGCGGTTTGGGAATTGCCTTTTTGGTGATTTGGTTTGTTACCTTATTCATGCCGGGAAATACCACGATTGCGATACTTGCGAGTGGGCTTATTGCTGCGGCAATTTTTGTCATTCCGGTATTTTTAATCGGTATTTTCATCTATCGCACAAAAATCAAAAAAGCGAAACAAGCGAGCTAGTCCTGCTCGCGGAATCAAGATGTTCTAACTGTTCGGTGTATAGCAATTCACGTAGATTGATCAACCGGCTGCTGGTGTAAAAATGAGTGCTCAGATTATCGATGGCAAGAAATTGGCCGAATTGGTGCGGACTGAATGGAAAGCGCGCGCGGAAAAACTGATTCAACTGGGCATCAAGCCAGGGTTGGCGGTTATTATCGTGGGAGACAATGCGGCATCCAGTCTGTATGTCAGGAATAAAGTCAAAGCGTGCAGCGATATTGGTATTTATTCCGAAGTACATAGTTTTCCGCAGCATGCGGAACAAGATGAAGTATTAAATTGTATTCAGGCACTCAATCAGAATCCACACATTCATGGCATCCTGGTTCAGCTACCGTTGCCCGCGCATTTTGAGAATAACCGTGTCATCGCATCCATCGCCGTTGAAAAAGATGTCGATGGTTTTCATCTCTATAACGTCGGCGCATTGGTTACCGGCAATACCATTTTTTCTCCTTGCACGCCTTACGGCGTGATGGTGATGCTGGAAAGAAACCGGATTCCGATTGAAGGACAACATGCAGTGGTGATCGGACGCAGCAACATTGTGGGTAAACCGATGGCATTCATGCTGCTGGAACAGGGCGCCACGGTGACCATTTGTACTTCAAAAACACGCAATTTGCAGCAATTTACCAAAAATGCGGATATTCTGATTGTGGCGACCGGAAAACCGCGCATGGTTACTGCCGGGATGGTAAAGCCCGGTGCCGTTGTCATTGATGTCGGTATCAATCGATTGCCGGATGGGAAACTCTGTGGTGATGTCGATTACGACACCGTCAAGGAAGTTGCGGGTTTTATTACACCCGTTCCGGGAGGCGTGGGACCTATGACCATCACCATGCTGCTGTGCAATACTATTTTGGCGGCGGAACGGGCCCAGACCGGTCTTAAAATCGGGTAAGCAAGTTAATAAACTTAAATGAGCGTGTGTGCACATGGAACAGCAACCGGACATTGATCCGCAGGAAACACAAGAATGGCTGGATGCGCTGGATTCGGTCATCGCCAGTGCAGGCGGCGAACGTGCTCATTTTTTACTGGAAAAACTGATCGAAAAAGCGCGACGCTCCGGGGCTTATCTGCCTTATAGCGCCACGACCGCATATATCAATACCATTCCCACAGGTAAGGAAGCACGCTCGCCGGGCGACAATGCCATCGAGCACCGGATTCGCTCGTATGTCCGCTGGAATGCGATGGCGATGGTGTTGCGCGCCAACAAAAATACCAATGTCGGCGGGCACATAGCCAGTTTTGCTTCAGCCGCAACGCTTTACGACGTGGGTTACAATCATTTCTGGCATGCGCCATGTGAAACGCACGGCGGCGATTTAGTCTATGTACAGGGGCATTCTTCCCCAGGGGCTTATGCCTATGCATTTTTATCCGGCGAATTGAGCCAGGAGCAGCTGGATAATTTCCGTCAGGAAACAGGTGGTAATGGTTTGTCTTCGTATCCGCACCCATGGCTGATGCCTGATTTCTGGCAGTTTCCCACGGTTTCGATGGGACTTGGCCCGTTGATGGCGATTTATCAGGCGCGTTTCATGAAATACTTGGGCAGCCGCGGATTGGTCAATACCGACGGACGTAAAATCTGGGCTTTCATGGGCGATGGCGAGATGGACGAGCCCGAATCGCTCGGTGCTATTCCACTGGCGTCGCGCGAGAAATTGGATAATCTGATTTTTGTAGTCAATTGCAATCTGCAGCGTCTGGATGGCCCGGTGCGCGGCAACGGTAAAGTCATTCAAGAATTGGAAGGCGCTTTTCGCGGCGCCGGCTGGAATGTTATCAAGGTGATTTGGGGTTCGTACTGGGATCCGTTATTGGCTAAAGATACCAAAGGATTATTGCAGAAACGCATGATGGAATGCGTTGATGGTGAGTACCAGAACTTCAAATCCAGAGACGGTGCGTATGTGCGCGAACACTTTTTCGGCAAATACCCGGAACTGCTGGAGATGGTCGCTACGATGTCGGACGACGATATCTGGCGGTTAAACCGCGGCGGGCACGACCCTCATAAAGTCTATGCGGCGTATGCAGCGGCGGCAAAACACACCGGGCAACCAACCGTCATTCTGGCCAAAACGATCAAAGGGTATGGCATGGGTGAAGCTGGTGAAGCGCAAAACATTACCCATCAGCAGAAAAAAATGGGTACGACTTCGTTAAAAGCCTTCCGCAATCGCTTTGGCTTGGATGTTCCCGATGACAAGATTGATGAAGTGCCTTATCTGACGTTTGCCGAGGATTCGCCGGAGTTCATTTACATGCGCGAGCGGCGCAAAGCGTTGGGCGGCACTTTTCACCGCCGCAAGACGCGTGCGCAAGCATTGCAAGTACCGCCATTATCGGCTTTTCAAGCGTTGCTGAAAGCCAGTGGCGAAGGACACGAATCGTCGACCACCATGGCGTTTGTGCGGATTCTGAACATTCTAGTTAAAGACAAGCAAATCGGACGGCATATCGTGCCGATTGTCGCCGACGAATCGCGTACGTTTGGCATGGAAGGGATGTTCCGGCAATTGGGCATCTGGTCGTCGAGCGGTCAATTGTATACACCGCAGGATGCGGATCAATTAATGTATTACAAGGAAGACAAGCATGGGCAAATTTTGCAGGAAGGAATCTGCGAAGCGGGCGCCATGTCATCCTGGATAGCAGCTGCGACGGCCTATAGCACGCATGGTATCCAGATGATCCCATTTTTTATTTTTTACTCCATGTTCGGATTTCAGCGTATCGGTGATTTGGCGTGGGCTGCCGGTGACATGCGCTGCCGCGGTTTTTTACTGGGCGGAACGGCTGGACGCACCACATTGAATGGTGAAGGGTTGCAGCATGAAGACGGCCACAGTCACGTCGTTGCTTCGACGATTCCCAATTGCGTAGCGTACGATCCGGCATTTGCGTATGAACTGGCAGTGATTATCCAGGATGGGCTGCGCCGGATGTATCTGGAACAGGAAGATGTTTATTATTACATCACGGTGATGAATGAAAACTACACGCATCCTGAGATGCCGGTTGGTACTGAGAAAGATATTTTAAAAGGCATGTATTTATTCAGTCAAACGGATGTGGATGCTGAAGCACCGCGTGTGCAACTGCTTGGGGCCGGAACCATTCTGCGCGAAGTGATTGCCGCCGCAGAGATACTGAAACAAGACTATGCTGTGTATGCCGATGTCTGGAGTGTAACCAGTTTCAATGAGTTAAGACGCGAGGCTTTGGCTGTCACCCGCTGGAATATGCTGCATCCGGAACAACCAGCAAAAGAATCGCATGTGCAAAATTGTCTTAACGGTAGAAAAGGCCCCGTAGTAGCTGCGACGGATTATATGAAAATTTATGCGGATCAGATTCGTGAATTTGTGCCGGGCAAGTATCGCGTGTTAGGAACTGACGGTTTCGGCCGCTCCGATACGCGCCAGAAACTGCGCCATTTCTTTGAGGTCGACCGGTTCTATATTACCGTGGCGGCACTCAAGGCACTATCGGAAGAAGGAAAAATCACCCAGCAGCAAGTCACTCAAGCGATTGAGAAGTACGGTATTGATCCGGAAAAATCCAATCCGGCGGCCAATTAGACCGGTGATGAGTTAACAACAATGAATGTGCGTCATTGCATTCTCCCATTCGAAGGTGTGTGAGGAAAGCGTGTGGCTGAATTAAAAAAAGTGCTCATTCCGGATATCGGTGACTTTAAAGAAGTGCCGGTCATCGAGGTGCTGGTCAAAGCGGGCGATATAGTAAAAGCCGAAGATTCCTTGATTACGCTCGAATCCGACAAAGCGACGATTGAAATTCCAGCGCCTTATCCCGGTTTGGTGAAGGAAATATTGGTCAAAGCGGGTGACAAGGTATCGCAAGGCAGTACCGTGTTGACCCTGGAAGTTTCTGATCACAACAGCACAGAAACGTTTGCTGAAGTTTCCGTGGCTGCCGCCGTGCAAAAAGAAATCGCACCGCAACAGGACGCTAAGCCGGTTGTTAACCAACCGCCGAACCTGCCACACACTGTATCCGCGGTGAGCAATGCTCCATCCAAAGCGCATGCCAGTCCGTCGATCCGCCGCTTTGCGCGGGAATTCGGTGTCAATCTCGACTTGATTACCGGCAGCGGCCCCAAACATCGCATTCTCAAAGAAGATGTGCAGGCTTATGTGAAAGCCGAATTGTCGAAATCCCGTGGCACCGGTACGGGCGCGGCATTGAATCTGCTGCCTTGGCCGCAGGTGAATTTTGCCAAGTTTGGCCCGGTTGAATTAAAGCCGTTAACGCGCATTAAACAAATTTCCGGCGCCAATTTACACCGCAACTGGGTGATGATTCCGCATGTGACGCAGTTTGACGAAGCGGATATCACTGATTTAGAGGCACTGCGGAAAGAATACAACGATAGCGGTAAAGAAAATAAAGTCAAACTGACCTTATTGGCTTTCTTGATGAAAGCGTTAATTGCATCTTTGAAAAAATTCCCCGAATTCAATGCATCGCTGGATAACGATAGCAATGGTGAAGCCAATTTAATCGTCAAGCATTATTACCATCTTGGCTTTGCCGTGGATACTGCCAATGGATTGGTGGTGCCGGTCATAAAGGATGTCGACCAGAAGGGAATCATCACTATTGCCGAAGAATTAACGAGATTGTCTGCACTGGCGCGTGAAGGGAAGTTAAAGCCCACTGATATGCAAGGCGCGAGCTTTACCATTTCCAGCCTGGGTGGTATTGGCGGAACGGCTTTTACACCCATCATCAACGCACCGGAAGTGGCCATTTTAGGTATTTCCAAAGCCAGTATCAAACCGGTTTATCGCGATCACCAATTTGTGCCACGCCTCATGCTGCCTTTGTCGCTTTCCTATGACCATCGCGTTATCGATGGTGCAACGGCGGCCCGTTTTACGACGCATCTGTCGGAAGTATTGACGGATATGCGCTTGGCGTTGCTATGATCCGCATCGTTCATTTCTTTATTCACAACTATGGCTGTTACCGATAAGTTTCCACTGATTGGCATTTATGGCGGGACATTTGATCCTATCCACTATGGACATTTGCGCGTTGCTGAAGAACTGCTGGATATCGCCGGTTTAAGGCGCATGATCTTTGTTCCTTCGGGTGCTCCCCGGTTACGCGCAGCGCCCACGGCATCGAGAGGGCATCGCACAGCCATGGTGCGGCTGGCCATTCAGGATAACAACCGGTTTTCGCTCGATGAACGGGAAATCAACCGGCCCGGAATCAGCACAACGGTGCAATCGTTGCGGGAGTACCGGCGTGAGCTGGGAGATAACACCGCACTTTGCTTTGTATTGGGAATCGATGCATTTGCTAAGATCAATCAATGGTCTGAATGGCATGAGTTATTCGATTTGTGTCATTTCATCGTGGTTACCCGGCCAGGCTTTGTTTCCATCAAGGCGGACCAGAATTTGCCCGACGAGGTGCGGAAAATATTGTCTTTCCGCTGTGTTACCGATGTCAGTGAGCTCGAATCGCAATCCGGCGGTTTTATTTATATGGCGCAAACATCGTTGCTGGAAATATCGGCTTCACAAATTCGGCAGTTGATCAGCGCTGGGAAAAGCATACGCTATCTGCTGCCCGATAATGTCGCTGAGTATATTAAATTCAATCGTTTATACACTGAGAGCCTATGAATTCAGAAAAACTGGTACCTGTCATTGTCGATGCTTTGGAGGAAATCAAAGCGCACGATATTGATGTGATCAATGTGTCCAAAATTACTGCGATGTTTGGATATATCATTATCGCCAGTGCCGATTCAACCCGTCAGACCAAAGCGCTGGCCCATAATGTGCAAGAAAAAGTTAAAACCGCCGGGGGAAAGGTTTACAGCATGGAAGGGGAGCAGACAGGGGAATGGTTGCTGGTTGATTTGGGTGATGTGATTGTGCATATCATGCTGCCAGCCGTGCGCGAGTATTACAATCTGAAAGCGCTATGGTCGGAGCGGAATTAGCGCGATAAAGAACGATCAACTGATTTCTTCGGGTCATGAAATTTTTTATACTCGCGGTTGGAAACAAAATGCCGGATTGGATAGGAGCCGGTTATACCGAATATACCAAACGCTTATCCCATGAAATTAACATTAATTTAATCGAGATTAAACCGGAAAAGCGGGTTGGCGGAAAACCGGTCGAGCAGCTTCTGCAAGCGGAAGCTCAACGGATACGTGCCGTTTTACCGCCGAATTGCCACATTGTGGCACTTGATGAGCGGGGCCAGCAATGGACAACGGTGCAATTCGCGGATGTGATCAACACATGGATGGCAGCGGGCGAAGCTATTGCATTCATTATTGGCGGTGCTGATGGATTGCATGGTGATATCAAGCGAACCGCGCATGAATTAATGGCATTGTCGAAGCTTACGTTACCGCATGGTCTGGTTCGTGTGCTGCTGGTGGAACAGATCTATCGTGCAGTATCGATTAACAAAAACCACCCTTATCATCGCGCTTGAACAGGATCACAGAAATGTGAAGGCGTGCAGCATGGGGATTAGGTTTTAAAATACAATGAATGAAATGATCAAATTCCGATTGAAAGCGATGATTGACTGTAATGCTCTCTGAGAATCAAATATATCTTGCATCAAGAAGCCCAAGAAGACGTGAATTGTTAAGGCAGATTGGGGTGAAATTCAACTTACTGATGATGCGTGAAACCCTAGGGCGTGCCATCGATATCGATGAGCAGCCGCTTACGGACGAAGCTCCGTCAGAGTATATCTACCGGGTGGTCCGGGCCAAAGCGAATGCCGGCTGGAAGCGGATTATGCAACGCCACTTGCCGGCCTTGCCGGTGTTGGTGGCTGATACCATTGTGACCATTGATGGATGCATTCTCGGGAAACCGAGAGACAATACACATGCCGAAGAAATGCTAAAAATCTTGTCAGGCCGCACGCATCAGGTTCTGACGGTGATCGGTGTTGGCGTGAAGGATGACGTGCAAATGCGGTTGTCGGTATCGACGGTACGATTTCGTGAAATCAGCGAACGTGAGATTCGGAGTTATTTAGTGAATAATAATTCGCTGGATAAAGCAGGCGCATATGCCATTCAAGGCATGGCGGCCGCTTTCATTGTCGAGATGTCTGGCAGCTATAGCGGTATTATGGGGTTGCCGCTCTATGAAACAGCGCAATTGCTGGCAGAAACCGGTATAGAAATTTTTCAATAAGATTATTGTAGCGCGCTCTTAAGTCTGATTAGTCGCTACATCCAATTTCTGATTTGTTTGAGAACCAATTGTATTGACTATGAGCAATGAGATTCTTGTTAATATCACGCCGCAAGAAACCCGGGTAGCAATATTAGAGCAGGGTGTTACGCAAGAGCTTCACATTGAACGGACGAGCGGCCGGGGCATTGTCGGGAATATCTATAACGGCCGTGTCAGCCGTGTTTTGCCAGGGATGCAATCGGCTTTTGTCGATATTGGTCTGGACCGTGCTGCTTTCTTGCATGTGGCGGATATCCGCGACTCCAATCCGGAGGGCGATACGGCCAAACCTATTGAAAAACTGTTATATGAAGGGAACAGCATCCTGGTGCAGGTGATCAAGGACGCGATTGGCACCAAAGGTGCGCGGTTGTCCACGCAAATAAGTCTGGCGGGCCGTTTGCTGGTATACCTGCCGCAAGAATCTCATATCGGTATTTCTCAGCGTATTGAGGATGATAGCGAACGTGAGTTGTTGCGGGAAAAGCTGCAGCAGATTTTACCGGCAGAAGAAAAAGGTGGATATATTATCCGCACCATGGCGGAAACCGCTGACGAAGCCGATTTGCGTGCCGATCTGGAATATCTGCACCGTTTATGGCGCGACATTCAACAGAAATCGGTAACGATTGCGGCGCCTGTTTTACTTTATCAGGATCTGGATCTCAGCCATCGGGTATTGCGCGATTTCGTGGATGAAGATTCCACCCGGATTCTCGTGGATTCACGGGAGAATTATCAACGGCTGGTTCGCTTCGCGCACAATTTCATGACTTACATCGCTGAACGCATTGTGTTGTACACGGGAGATCGTCCGTTATTTGATTTGTATGGTGTGGAAGAAGAAATCGAAAAGTCATTGGCCAAACGTGTCAATTTAAAGTCCGGCGGGTATTTGATCATCGATCAAACTGAAGCGCTGACCACGATGGACGTCAATACCGGTGGATTCATCGGAGTGCGTAATTTCGACGACACTATTTTCAAAACCAACTTGGAAGCTGCCCAGGTTATTGCCAGGCAGCTGCGTCTGCGTAATCTCGGTGGCATTATCATTATCGATTTCATCGATATGGATTCCGAGGAACATAAGCAAGCTGTTTTAGCAGAATTCAACAAAGCACTATCCAAGGACCGCACGCGTATAACCGTCAATGGATTTAGTGCACTGGGATTGGTTGAAATGACACGCAAGCGAACCAGGGAAAGTCTTGCACACGTGCTATGCGAGACCTGCCCGACTTGTCAGGGGCGAGGGGAGATCAGAACCGCGCAAACCATTTGTTACGAAATATTGCGCGAATTGCTGCGCGAAGCCAGGCAGTTTGAAGCTAATGAATTCCGTATTTTGGCATCGCAGCAAGTAATCGATCTTTTTCTGGATGAAGAATCGCAAAGCTTAGCCCAACTAGGTGATTTCATTGCGAAACCGATCAGCTTGCAGGTTGAGGAGTCATATACGCAAGAGCAGTATGATGTGATCTTGATGTAACGTAATGCGGTTTTTATCATTACTTTGCAGCTTCGTTTCAGTATCAAGGGCCGGTTCAATCTGCGGCTATTCTTTTATTATTAAAATTTTTCAATAACTTGTGGTCTGATCCGTATATCAAGCGGATACTTAGAACGATATAAGTAAAATGTGGTGTCGATCACCTCTATTTTGCCCATATCGATTTCTTATCACTATTCCTATCTCTGTTTTTTTGTAACTATCCATCAGCGGTTCAGCAATCGCTCTCTTTTTTGGTTTGTTCTCCTCCTTGAAAATAAGCTTTATTCGATTTTAATTGGCTTATTTTTTTAATATCGTTTAGTTTTATGAATTTATTGAATTAATTTAAAAAATAAAATTATTCTGAGTGATTTTATCAGGGATTGGATTAGAAATAATCTAATGTTTTTACTTATTTTAAGTAAGTAATTTACCTAATCTAAGTAAGTTTTTTGTCTTTAAATGTGCAATCAAATTACCAGATAGTAGTAATAAATTTTTCAGATGCGGTTGGCATTTTGCCCATTAAATAATAATGGTTTTACTAATATACAACGCAATCCCGGCGCGATACGATTTACCTAAGCTTATTTTTTGAAGAATCGCCATCTCGAAAGCTGAGATAAAGAAATTTTGTGATCTTGGAAGTATACGTTGCAGAAAAATGACGGATTGCAGAATACCGGTTTATTTCAACGACGAAAAATTCTTCAACAAGCTTTTTGACTATAAAGATTAAATTTATATTCAGTTGAACAGAAAGGTTTTATAAAGTTTATCACTAACAGTTTACGAGAGAGAGGTATTTTTATGGCAACACGGTCTGATGATGAATCGCTAGTCTCGCAGCAAAAGAAAGTAGAGGCTGCTAAGAAAGAGGGGTCGGCTGCTTTTCAGTCGCAGTATTTTTTTCGTGATACTGCAGCGGGTTTGATTACTGGAGCGATGGCGATTCCATTAACGATTGGTATTGCGATTATGTCGAACTATCCAATCAAAGTAGGCTTGGCTACAGTAGCTTTTGCTTCCTTGATTGGATGGATAAATGCCTGGTTCAAGCCGGGCAATTTTATTGGATCACCGGGTATTGCGGCCGGGTTGGCTCCAGTGTTGGCGATGGGTGTGGCTGCTTTTGGTATTCAGAATATGGCATTTTGTATCTGTATGACCGCCATTATGCAGGCCATTATTTGGAAGTTTAATTGGCAACGTTATTTGCTTGTTGCGGTTCCGGTATATCTGGTCGAAGGATTGCTGGCTGGTGTTGGATTGAAGATTTTGTTGAAATTCTCAGAATTTACCTACGAAATACCTGCGGAATTGGTGACGGAAGATTTCTGGAATGAAGCGCGTATTCAGATGGCGGCTATTTCAGCGGGTGGTCTTGGTCTATTTTTACTCTTATTTGCTAAGTTCAAAGATACACAACCGGCAGTTCCGTATTTCGCGATCATTGTCGGCGGCGTGATCCTGGCGCAGTTTATGACTGTCCCTATGATTTCTGTAGAAGATATTGAGCTGCAATTGAAATTGCCATTACCGAGTGAAGATACGACAATTTTGATGTTGGCTTACATGATATTTTTCTGCGCCATGCTGGCGATTGTGGATGTGATTGAACAGGTGATGAGTAATGCGGCAATTGAGAAAATTGATCCGTTAAAACGTAAAACCAATAGTAATAATAGTTTGCTTGCAATCTGGATTGCTAATTTAGGCTCGAGCTTCTTCGGTGGTATGACCAACTTGGATGGTCTAGCTAAAAGCACGACCAATAAACTTGCTGGCGCGATGACTAAATTCTCGGTCTTGATTATTGGTTCCGTGGTGTGCTTCTTTACGTTTAATACACATTATCTTGATTATTTACCAAAATTCGCTTTGGCGGCCATCATGTTATTTACCGGTTATAAGATGATTGCTGGGTTGGTACACGTTACACATTACGGTCCTTATGCGCTGATATTGGCATTCTTAACAGCGGGCTTAGTCTATAAAGTAGGTATTTTTGAGGGCTTGTTAGTTGCAATGGTGATTCATGGTGTGGTGCACTATTTAGTTTATACCAAACACGAGAATATGGCTGGAAAATCAGTTGTTAAACGTTATTTTGACAATCTTAGAAAAGATAATAGTAATTTGCAGTAAGCATGTTGAATAGTATGGCTTTTCGTAAACTGTTAGTGATTTGCAAGCAAAAGAATCAAAGTATTACCGTAAAACGTATCGAATACATTGAGGGGAATTTGTCATGTTTAAAAAATTATTAGTTTCTGTAATTAAACAGTATTTTGTTTGTTTAAAAAAAATGCACAGCAATAAACTGCAAGATAAATTGCCGTCGCATAATTTGTCGTAATCCAATGGTGTTTAAGGACTGAAAGTATTACTACTTTTAAAAAACCCAGCAGGAATTCATTAAGAGAATAGTGTATGTACAAAAGAATAATGGTGGCAGTCGACGGTAGCGAGATAGCTCAGCAAGCGTTAGCGGAAGCAATAAATATAGCTAACACTTACAACGCAGCTTTATGCATTGTTCATTGCATCGGTAGTGAAAATGAGGTTGATAAAAATCGAGGTAATGAAATTCTTGAGAAGGCTAAATCCGATACGGATGTTTTGAGTGTCGAAACCCGTCTCCTCAATGCCGAAGCTGAATATGGATTAAATGGCATCGCTGATGCTATTGCTGCCGCAGTTTATGACTGGAAGGCGGATTTGATCGTAGTGGGAACATCCAACCGCCGTGGATTGGAACGTTTCTACGTAGGTTCCGTTGCTGAGCAACTGGTTGCTAAAGTTGACTCTTCAATATTATTGGTGCGCTCAAAATAAAACGGGAAATTAAATCTGTTTATTTAAGAGTTATAAGTGACGTGCCTAACAAGAGTCAGTTATGTAAGCACAAAATCTTTATAAACAATTATTTTTAATACCAAGGAAATTATCATGTCAACAAAACAAATATTTACTATTGCAATTATTGCTATAGGAGCTAGCTTGTTGTCGATGTTTGAACTAACTCAGTATATTTTTAACTGGATTATTACCGATGGTCAGTTGGGATTAGCGTTTTTTGTTGCTTATATCGTGATCGCTTTAAAATTTGGTAAGTCAGCAAGCAAAAAGAAATACGTAAATGGATATGATGCGTCTTTGAACAGAAATTAAGTTTCTTTTAGTTTGCTAATTATTTTAATTTTTGAACTTTCAATTTACATTTTGATTTAAGCAATATATTTGCCTCATCTTTAAATATTTACAATCCCTATTTATTGTAAATGGACCGCTTAACCCAAGCATTCTATGAAAATTTTTCTTAAGAATGTCACAATGATCCTGGAGGTCATGGGCGTGTTGAATTGGGTTCTATATTTAATTTTTGCAGTTATTTTTTCTTTATTCTATTTTGAGATATGTACTAGAAATTCTCAAAAAATGAATCGCCACCCTTCAAGAAACATCAGACTTCAGCTTTAAGAAAATTGAAAACCCCGCTGTAATCAGTGGGGTCTTTTTTGAACTATACGAGTTGATTATTTCAACTTGATTATTGGTTTTATTTCGACACTCTTTCACTGCAGCTTGTAACAGAACGATCAAACGCATTTCTCAATGATTTATTTTACCGTAGGGTTTCTTGAAGATAGTTGGTATTTTAAGCGCCCAAAATTCTTCGCGGAAATGTTTTACAGCATTCGAATTGTTATTGTTGCTGAGAGATCCAGCGTGTAGCGTAGCGAATCAAATCGGCGCCATCTTTCAGGTTTAATTTTGACCGGATATTAAAGCGGTGCGTGTCGATGGTTTTAATACTGCGGCACAGCATTTGAGAGATTTCGTGACTATTATGTCCTTGCCCGATTAAGTGTAAAACTTCAAGTTCACTGGATGTCAGTGCATTTATTAGATGTTCAGGTTCCGAGCTTTTCATAACCATCCGTTTTAAAAGCTTTTTGTGCATCTGCTTGCTGAGATAAACATTACCTTTTAGAACCTCACGGATAGCTTCAAGCAGTACTTCACCAGGTTCATGTTTCATGACATAACCCAGTGCGCCCGAGCGCAATGCGCGTTCAGCATAAACCGATTCATCATGCATGGAGATAAAAAGTACCGGTAAATCCGGAACCGCTGCATGTATACTCTTGATGACTTCAAGTCCCGATACCGTTTTGAGTGTTACATCCAATAAAATAATATCAATCGAATTATTTTTCTTGAGTATTTCCATTGCTTCAGCGCCATCACCTGCTTCAGCAAATACTTCCATATCCGGTTCCATATTGATGAGCATTGCAAGGCCATGCCGTAACATGGCGTGATCATCAACGAGCATTACTTTTGCTTTCATTGTCGATATTTTTAGTTAATTGTGTTTTTAAACGAACTTCTGTGCCGCCTTCTTTGCGGGCTAAAATTTCCATCTTCGCGCCCAATTGCTTCGCACGGTATTGCATAATTTTAATGCCCATTCCCGGTGTCGACGGATGATTGATATCCATTCCAGTAAAACCACATCCATCATCACAGATTGATAAGCGAAGCGTTTTTTCATCGGACGTTAAGGTAATGATTATATGCTGCGCTTTACCATGCCGGATGGCATTATTAACAGCTTCCTGTGTAATCCGGTACAAATTGAGTGCTACACTATTGTCATTGATTATACTAATGTTATGCCACGAGAAATTACAGTCGATATTATACGTTGTTGAGATTCTGGTGGCCAAGGTTTGTAACGCTTGAATCAAGCCATTGGCTTCCAATTCGAATGGCAGTAATCCCTGTGCAAGCTGCTTGATATGAATCACAGCAGTCTGTGTTTGTGAAGCGATCGAAGCTGCCAATGTGGTCAAATTTTCATTTCCGATCGTCGAAGCGGAAATTTTCTTTTCGAGTACCCTGGCTTGATAACCAATTGCAGCGATCTGTTGCCCGACATTATCGTGTAATTCCTGTCCGATCGTATGTGCTTGCTCTTCGGCCACGGAGACCAATGCTTGCTCTAACCGCCTGAGCTCAAGCCAGCTTCCTAAATCATTGGCAATCGCATTAACAAGCTTCTGTTCTTCCGGCAAGCGAAATGGTTTGTTTTCAGCGTAAAAAATAATTAAATGCCCGCATTCTTTTCCATTAACGCAAATTTTCGATTGCAAAGCAGATTTATTGTCATAAATTTTATGATTAGGTTCAAAGTTAGAGTGGTTAGTATCTATTTTGCTCACAGCGTGAGGTTGGGTGTTGCTATTTGAATCCTCACTGAAAGAAGTAAAATTTTTGCCATTGATATCGATTACAGCAGTTGCAATTTCCGGGTACTGCAAAGCCGGTATCAAGTATTTGAATATACTGAAGCAAACATCTTCTAACGAAAGCTCCATTCCTATACTGCGGCGGATTTCATACAAGCATGTGATTTCTTTAAGACGTGCGTGCAATAACTCGTCAATTTGTTTGCGTTCAAGCCATAGTGCTAAATCACTCGTAATTGCATTAATCAGTCTTTGTTCTTCTATTACTAAAAAAGGCTTGTCTTTAGGGTAATAAACGCTTAACTGGCCACAAGCTTTACCATTAATGCAGATTTCTGATGTCAGTTCATGTGTAAAGTCTCTCGTTTGAGGTACGGAAGAAATGTGTTTTCCATCGAGATTGATTGTGATTGAGGTATATTCAGGGTGTTGCATAGCGGGTATTAAAAACTTAATGATATTTTGGCAGACTGCTTCTATCGATAACTCCAGTCCGATACTGCGGCGGATTTCATACAGGCAAGTGATTTCTTTAAGGCGTTCCCGCAATTCACTTTCTTTGCGGCTTAATTCAATGGAGAATTGCTCGGCTGTTTCTTTAGCTTTCCTTGCTTCTTTCTCCGATTTGATGAGTTTGCGTACAAACCAGTTTAATAACAATATCTCCGCAATAATCAGTGCTGCAAGATAAATACTGATATCTTGCAGCTTTTCAGTAACCGGTTTAAATAATTCTTCCTCATCCAGTTTGAGAATCATGCTAAGACCGATGGAATCCAAGGAAGCATAGGTTTCTATCACGGGTACCTGACGATAATCCTTAGTGGCGGCAACCCCGCTTTTCCTGTAAACCGTCAGAAATTTGGATGGTCCGCTTTCACTCGGAAGTAGATGCTTGAATTGGACGCCGTTAATCTGACTAATCAGACAAGCCATTTCATGCTTTCCTTCTTCCGGTTTTGCGCACAAAACGAATTCACCGGTTTCTCCGATAGATCTTAACCCTATGAACCGGCTCGTGAGCTGCGGTAATTTGACTTGCGTAGTGATACTGCCAATGCGCTGTTTGTCTTGATCGAGCACATCATTTGTGGTGTGAAGAAAAAATTGCTTGTCCCATATGAGGAGTGTGTCTTTGTTTAACCGGAGCGCTTCTTTACTTTTGGAGAGTTCACCTACTTTTGACAGTGTTTTACCTTGTTTATCTCGAACGATGGCCGCAGAGAAACCCGCGTCGGGCAGCGAATTAATATTTCGCATCAGATCATGCAATGCATTGAGATTGCCAGGTTCGATGGTGAGTTGTTGCATCGATTGAACAATAAATGGGCGCAGCGATAGTGCGCGAGCATCCGCCAAGCCTTTTTCAATTTGGGATTCCAGCAAAAATGACTTCCCTTGCAAGGCAACAGCCAATCCTCTACCCAGCACCGACTCGATCTCCTGCCGCATGGCAGTGTATACGGTAATGCCTGTAGTCAGCGTAAGTCCCAGCAATAATAAGCCGCCTATGATGCTGATTTTGCGATCATCGCGCGTAAAAAACAAATCACTCTCCTTAATTATAATTCCCGGATCACAGATTCAATAAAGTATATTAGAAATGAAGAATTCTGATTAAAATTTCGCCAGTCACGTTTGATGTGCTTGATAAATTCATCAAGAATCGCACAATACTTCACCGAATGATCTGCGGTGCCATAGCTATCCTCAATGCGTTATAATCAGCAGTCTATTCCATTGATCGATAAAATAATGCTACAAGGTATCAATCTCGCATGTGTTCGCGGTGATCGCGAGCTTTTTAGCGATGTCAATTTTTCACTTGAAGCGGGTGGCTTGATGCAAGTGCGTGGCCCGAATGGCAGTGGCAAGACCAGTTTGTTACGCATGCTGTGTGGGTTATCCAACCCCGCTGCCGGTGAGATTCACTGGAATGGCACCTCGATTCGCGTGCTGGATGGTGAGTATTATGGCGCGATGACTTATATCGGTCATTTGAGCGGCACGAAAGATGATTTAACAGTGATTGAGAATTTACGCATTTCAAGTGCACTAGCGGGCTTTGACATTGGCGCCGATCAGGCGAAAGAAGCACTTGGTCATATCGGCTTACGTGGCAGGGAAGTGTTGCCAGTCAAGGTGTTATCGCAAGGCCAGCGGCGCCGTGTTGCGCTGGCTCGTTTGCTGGTATGTAAAACTCCCTTGTGGATTCTGGATGAACCCTTGGTTGCATTGGATGTGGCAGCAGTTAAATTGATACAGGAGTTGCTCGAGCAACATTTGCAGGAAGGTGGCATGGTGGTGATGACGACACATCAAGAAATTGATATTACAGCAATATCAACTACACAGCTACATCTGGCTTGATATGTTTATGTGGATAATTAAACGCGATCTCTTGCTGGCGGTACGGCGTCAAGCGGATGTGCTGACTACGCTGTTTTTTTTCATTATCGTGGTGAGCCTGTTTCCACTCAGCGTCGGGCCGGAAATGAATATGCTCCGCACCATGGCACCGGGTGTGGTCTGGGTTGCGGCATTATTGGCTTCCATGTTGTCGCTGGGCCGGATGTTTTCTAATGATTATTTGGATGGCACGTTGGAGCAAATGCTGCTGTCGCCGCAATCGTTATCGCTTTTGGTGCTGGGAAAAGCTTCTGCGCATTGGCTGGTGACCGGTGTGCCGCTGGTATTGATGGCGCCGGTTCTGGGTATTCAATATGACTTACCGGGGGAAGCGTTGCTGGTTTTAACGGCGGCTTTATTACTGGGTACTCCGGTGCTGAGTTTAATAGGCGCTATTGGTGCGGCACTGACCTTAGGGCTGCGCGGTGGTGGTGTATTGGTTTCGTTACTGGTACTGCCACTATATATTCCGGTGCTGATTTTTGGCGCGGGTGCGGTGGAAGCGAATATGTCTGGAATGGAGTTTGATGCGCACTTGTCCCTGATCGGTGCATTTCTTTTAGTATCTGGAGTTTTCGCACCCTGGGCAGCTGCTTCAGCCTTACGTGTTTCACTGGAGTAGAGTATCGCTGATAATATTGAAGTTGATTTAACTTTCAGAAGATACTTTCAGTAAGTTTCTGCATTATCTGCATAAATCTTTTTGTGAAGCTACTCAACGTATCGAAATCACTTCTGGAAAGTCAATTCTGGATTTTGTCATTTTGGTATCGATTTGGTATAGAATTGGCGGCTAAAAATTTAGAGCTGAATCGGAACTGAAATTTAACGTGAAGAATTATAAAATTTAAATATGGCTATTAATTGGTTCAAATATTCTTCTCCAGCCAGTTTTTATTCACTGGCGGGGAAAATGATTCCGATATTCGTTTTTGCTGCAGTAGCACTATTAGGCGCGGGACTTTATGTTGGTTTTTTTGTTGCGCCTACGGATTTCCAGCAAGGTGAAGCTTACCGGATTATTTTCATTCATGTTCCCGCAGCATGGATGTCGATGTTTCTTTATGTCGTAATGGCATTCTGGGCGGGCATTGGTTTGGCTTTTAATACCCGGCTTTCCTCCATGTTTGCAACAGCTATTGCGCCAACGGGCGCGATGTTTACCTTTATAGCGCTTTGGACGGGTGCATTATGGGGCAAGCCGATGTGGGGAACTTGGTGGGTATGGGATGCCCGGTTGACTTCCGAATTAATTCTATTTTTTCTTTATATCGGTTTTATGTCATTGCAAGCAGCCATTGATGATCCGCGCCGTGCAGATAAAGCGGGTGCAATCATTGCCTTGGTTGGCGTGGTTAATATCCCGATTATTTATTTCTCGGTGCAATGGTGGAATACCTTGCATCAAGGTGCATCCGTTAGTGTCAATCAGGCGCCCGCGATGGCGAGTACCATGCTGACTGGCATGCTCATTATGGTGTTTGCAAGCTGGATGTATTCCATTGCAGTGATATTGAAGCGTACACGCGTGATCATTCTGGAGCGCGAGAGTCACACAGCATGGGTGGCTGAGCTAAATAAGAACGGAGCTATATGATGAATTGGTCGAGTTGGTCGGAGTTTTTTTCAATGGGTGGGTATGGACTCTATGTGTGGGGTTCATATGTTGTGACACTGATTTGTATCGTAGGAGAGATTTTATTAATTTCCAGACGCCACCGAACTTTGGAAAAACAATACAGTCTCATTTACGGCATCAATAAAGAAGAGATAAAAAATGAAACCACGTCATAAAAAACTTGTAGTTATAGTATCTGGAGTGGCGGCATTAGGCGTTGCCGCCACACTCGTATTAAATGCATTTCAAAGTAATCTGGTTTTCTTCTTCAGCCCATCGCAAGTGGTTGCAAAAGAAGCACCGATTGGAAAAAGTTTTCGGATTGGCGGATTAGTTGAAGAAGGTAGTGTCAAACGTGATGATAGAACTACAACAGTTCGTTTTTCGGTAACGGATACCGCTCAAGCAATACCGGTCGTATATACCGGCATACTGCCCGATTTATTCAAAGAAGGTAAAGGGGTCGTTGCGCAAGGAAAAATATCCTCGGACGGTATTTTTGTGGCGGATGAAGTGCTAGCTAAGCACGATGAAAACTATATGCCGCCTGAAGCAGCTGAAGCTTTGGAACAAGCTGCAAAAGCACAGAAGGCATCCTTGATTCAGTAAAATTTTTCCCGGTTTTACTCATGCAGCCTGAGCGTATCATTTCCAAATTCTTAATAACCATTCATTTGTAAGAAAAAATCATGATCCCAGAAATTGGTAATTTTTCTTTAATTCTTGCTCTATTACTCGCCATTATCCAAGGAACGCTACCGATTATCGGCGCGGCTCGTGGTATTCCCTCGTGGATTGCACTTGCAAGACCGGTGGTACAAGGACAATTCGTATTTGTGCTGATTGCATTCTTATGTTTGGCTTACTCCTTTATTAGCAGTGACTTCTCAGTCATGAATGTGGCTAAGAACTCAAATACAGAACTGCCCTTTCATTTCCGCTTGGCAGCAACCTGGGGTTCGCATGAAGGTTCTTTATTATTATGGGTTTTGATGCTGGCGGGCTGGTCTGTAGCGGTTAGCGTCTTTAGCAAGCAATTGCCGGATGATATCGTTGCCCGGGTTCTTGGGGTTTTAGGATTAGTCAGTATCGGTTTTCTGGTGTTTATGCTGTTCACTTCGAATCCATTCGATCGCTTGCTACCTGCCGCCTTTGAAGGGAGCGATTTAAATCCGTTGCTGCAGGACGCCGGTATGGTGATACATCCACCGATGCTGTACATGGGGTATGTGGGATTTTCTGTCGCTTTTGCTTTTGCTATTGCAGCATTGTTAAGTGGAAGATTGGATGCAACTTGGGCGCGTTGGTCACGTCCTTGGACGATTGTCGCGTGGGTATTTTTGACCTGTGGAATCATGCTCGGAAGCTGGTGGGCTTATTATGAACTGGGCTGGGGAGGCTGGTGGTTCTGGGATCCGGTTGAAAATGCGTCATTTATGCCGTGGCTGGTTGGTACAGCTCTGGTTCATTCACTGGCGGTTACTGAAAAACGCGGTAGCTTCAAAAGCTGGACTGTTTTACTGGCGATTTGCGCATTTGCTTTAAGTTTATTAGGAACATTCTTGGTACGCTCAGGAGTTTTAACTTCGGTGCATGCCTTCGCGACAGATCCTTCACGCGGGGTATTTATTCTGGCTTTCTTGTTTATCGTCATCAGCAGCTCACTGGTATTGTTTGCATGGCGGGCGCCGAAAGTTGGCTTGGGTGGAAAATTCGATTTGCTCTCGCGTGAATCTATGCTGTTAGGAAACAATATCTTGTTACTGGTTGCAGCGGCCAGTGTTTTGCTGGGAACACTCTATCCATTGATTATCGATGCATTGGGGCTGGGTAAATTGTCGGTAGGTCCTCCCTATTTTGAAGCGATTTTTGTACCCGTGATGACCCCGGCAATTTTTCTGATCGGTGTCGGTCCTATTTCACGCTGGAAACAAATGAGTCTGCCGGCACTGGCGATCCGCTTGCGCTGGGCATTTGCCGTAAGTGTGGTTTCTGCTTTGGTCGCGCCATATTATATGGGTGAATGGAAACCGATGATTAGCTTCGGTTTATTACTGGCTTTCTGGATCATAGTCTGTGCGTTTGTTAATTTGAAGCACCGCATCAGTAATAGCGGCGAAGGCAATTTATTCACCAAATTAGCCAGACAATCGAGAAGTTATTACGGTATGCACTGCGCACATATTGGTGTCGCTGTATTCATTATTGGTGTTACTTTGGTGAATGGTTACGAAACCGAGAAAGATGTGCGTATGGAGATTGGCAGCAAAGTAACGGTCGGTGGCTATACTTTTCAGTTTAACGGCACCCGTAATGATGTAGGACCAAATTATAAAGCTGTGATCGGTGATATTGCTGTCATTAAGGATGAGCAATTTGTTCGTAATATGTATCCGGAAAAGCGTACTTATAACGCATCCGGTATGGCGATGACGGAAGCAGCAATCGATACCGGCTTTTTACGCGATCTTTATGTAGCCTTAGGTGAACCGTTGACCAATGGGGCTTGGGTGGTTCGCGTTTATCATAAACCTTTTGTCGATTGGATTTGGTTAGGGTGTCTATTAATGGCTATCGGCGGTATTACCTCAATCACTGATCGCCGCTATCGCCTGAAAATTACGAAGAAAGGCGCTGTCAAACCTGAAGAAAAAGAGCCTGAAAGTTCAGTGGTGGAATCTCCAGTGGCTGTTGCGCCATCCGTGAATAAAGTTGAATTGGCAACGGAAACAACCAAAGTATGATGCGCTATTTACTTCCATTGTTTGCTTTCATGGTGTTGGCAGCATTCTTGCTGGTCGGTTTGACATTGAATCCACGGCAAGTGCCTTCGCCGTTGATAGACAAGCCAGCACCGAAGTTTCAGTTAAATAATTTGCATCAGCCCGACCAGATCATGTCGTCAGACGAGAATCTGGGTAAGGTTTGGATGTTGAATGTATGGGCATCGTGGTGCGTTGCGTGTCGTGATGAACATCCTCTGCTAGTGCAACTGGCAAGAACCGGGATTGTTCCAATCTATGGCCTCAATTACAAAGATGAACGTAATACGGCTTTGCAATGGCTAAAACGCTACGGTGATCCTTACGCCATTAGTATCGTTGATCCTGACGGTAAGGTTGGAATCGATTACGGTGTTTATGGTGTTCCTGAGACTTATGTGATTGATAAGAAAGGTATCATACGACATAAACAAATCGGACCTGTCACGGTGGATTCGCTTGAAAAAACCATTATTCCACTCATCAAAGAACTGCAGCAACAAGCATAAGCAGACTGTACGAATCACATAAAAAAGGTTGGTTTTGTCATGGTACGTCAATTTAATGGTGTAATGAAAGCCGCAGCGCTTATTTTCCTTCTATTTCTGCTTATTCCATTAACTGGGTGGTCAAAAGAAGCAATACCTGTCGCGGAAAATCCTGAGGTCGAAAAAAGGATGCTGCTGCTGACGGAAAATTTACGTTGCTTGGTTTGTCAAAATGAGACCATTGCGGATTCCCGCGCAGATTTTTCAAACGATATCAGACGTGAAATTCGTGAGCAGATAAAAGCTAATAAAACCGATCAGGAAATTATCCAGTTTCTGGTAGATCGATATGGAGATTTTGTTCTTTATGATCCACCCATCAAACCCACCACATTCCTGCTATGGTTTGGTCCGGTTATTTTGTTCGTGATTGGATTGGGTTCACTGATTGTTTATTTAAGACGCCGACGTTTACAAATAGAAGATGTGTCGCTTTCGCAAGCACAGCTTGAAGAAGCGGAAGCGTTACTGAATGAAGATAAAAAAGGTAAAAACGTATGACGGCTTTTTGGGTTATTTCTGGGATTTTTATTGTTACCGCACTGTTGTTCATTATCCCAACGCTGCTGCGAAGCAGGGACAATCAGCTTAAAAATTTAGAGCATGATGCTGTCAACATTACCGTGTACCGCGATCAAATTGCCGAACTTGATCGCGACTTGGAAAACGATATTCTCAGCCGGGAACAGTACGACAAAAGCAAGCAGGAGCTGCAACAGCGGATGCTGCAGGATGTGACTGAGCGCGATAAACTGGTGATAGGGAAAAATAAGAAAATCCGCAATATCGTGTTGTCGACTTTTATTGCATTAACGCTGCCATTGGCGGCTATCAGCTTGTATCTTGTGATCGGCGATACACGTGGTTTGCTGCCGCAAGCGCAACTTGCCAATGCAACCCAGCAAATGAATCGCGATGGTGGAAACGCTCCGTCAGGTCACGATAATTTCTCATCCGTATTGGATAATTTGATTGCACGGCTGAATAACAATCCGGAAGATATCGAAGGCTGGATTATGCTGGGTCGTACTTATGCGATTATGGGGCAATACGCGGAAGCCGGCAATACCTATGCCAAACTGGTGGAATTGATTCCCGACAGTCCGCAGATATTGAGTGATTATGCCGATGTTCTGGCAATGAAAAATCAAGGTAGTTTATCGGGTAAACCGGCCGAATTGATTTACGAAGCATTGCGCATTGATCCTAAATATCCTAAAGCACTGGCTTTAGCAGGTACGATTGAATTCGAACAAGAAAGATATGCGCAAGCAGCGGAATATTGGGAAAAATTGCTGAAAGGAATTCCTGCGGATTCTCCATTAGCACAATCAGTGAAGGACAGTATTGCCGAAGCTAAATTACTGGCTTCAGGTGGCAAACCCGCCGCGCCGGAACAACCGGTTAAAGTTGCAGAATCGAAACAAGAAGACAGCGCACAACCTGCGGAGAAAGCTGTGAGTTCTGATTCGCCTGCTGCAACATCGCTTTCAGTGTCCGGTCAGGTATCGATTAGCAGTGATCTGGCAACGAAAGTTTCGGCGAATGACACTTTGTTCATTTACGCTCGAGCCAAATCGGGTCCGAAAATGCCACTGGCCATTTTGCGGTTGAAAGCCAGCGATCTTCCGGCCACATTCACGTTGACGGATGATATGGCGATGACGCCAACCATGAAAATGTCGAGCTTTCCGGAAGTCGTGATCGAAGCCAGAATTTCGAAATCTGGCCAGGCTTTCACAGCCAGCGGAGATTTGCAAGGGTTTAGCGAACCGGTCAAGCTCGGTCACAATAATATAGCGATCGTGATCAATAAACAGGTACCATAAAAAATGCTCGCAATCAATCATCCGGTTGAAGATTTTTCCTTGCCTTCGACTGATAATGCGGTGTTTTCATTGTCAGCGAATGCGGGCAAGCATCTGATTATTTATTTTTATCCCAAAGACGATACGCCGGGATGCACCCTGGAAGGCCAGGATTTTCGCGATCACCTGCATGAGTTTACGGAGAAAAATTGCATTGTGGTAGGCGTTTCACGCGATAATCTCAAATCACATCAGTGTTTCAAGGAAAAAATGCAATTTCCTTTTGAATTGCTGAGCGATGAAGATGAAACGATCTGCAATCTTTTTGGCGTCATGAAAATGAAAAATATGTATGGCAAACAAGTTCGCGGCATTGAACGCAGTACATTTGTCATCGATGCGCAAGGGATTTTAAGAAAGGAATGGCGCGGCGTGAAAGTGCCGGGCCACGTTCAAGAAGTTCTGGATTTTGTCACTACACTCAATCAATAGCTTTTCTGGTTAATAATAGAAGATATCATCACTGTTTCTTTCTCTTCTATTTTCGGACCTGCGTAGTTGTTCTACATCACAGAGTAGTTATATGATTTGCCTGAATCATATTTTATGAAAATGGCACAACATAAATGACTTACTTATTCAATAATCCGACACAGTTCGCTGACGAACTGGTCGAAGGCTTTGCCGCCGCGCACCGGAATACAATACAACGTGTCAATGGCGGCGTAATTCGCCGGCACAAAACCAAGCCGGGGCAAGTGGTTATGGTCATCGGCGGCGGATCGGGTCATTACCCCGCTTTTGGCGGCTTTGTCGGTCAAGGATTAGCGCACGGCGCCGCGCTTGGAAACGTGTTTGCCGCGCCGTCGGCACAACAGATCTGCCAGGTTGCACAAGCGGTGGATGCGGGCGGTGGTATTTTGTTTTGCTACGCCAATTACGCGGGTGACGTACTCAACTTCGAACAAGCGCAAGTGCAGCTCCGCACACAGGGTATCGATGTGCGGTCGGTGGTGGTGACCGACGACATTGCATCGGCTGCGTTCGCTGAGCAACATAAGCGTCGCGGTATTGCTGGTACGCTGGCGGTGTTCAAAGCTGCTGCTGTTGCTGCCGATGCGGGTAAGCCGCTTGATGAAGTGGTTCGCATTGCTACGGAAGCCAATGACCGCGTGCGCTCGCTGGGTGTCGCATTTTCCGGCTGCACGTTGCCCGGCGCTAATAGACCGTTGTTTGAAGTGGCCAATGGAAAAATGGAAGTCGGTATGGGCATCCACGGCGAGCACGGTTTGTACCGCGTCGATGCACCTTCTGCTGATGGTCTGGCGGAAATGCTGGTGGATAAACTGCTCGCCGAAACTCCGCTGTCGATTGGCAGTCTTTCCGGCGCACGTGTGGGCGTGATCCTGAACGGTCTGGGTGCGGTGAAGTACGAAGAGCTGTTTGTTATTTACCGCAAAATTGACCAGTTGCTAACCAAGCACGGATTGATCATCGTCGAGCCGGTGGTGGATGAGTTGATTACCAGCTTCGATATGGCAGGCGTTTCACTGACGTTGTTCTGGCTTAATGATGAACTCGAGCAGACCTGGATTGCCCCAGCGGATACACCCGCGTTTCATCGTGGCAATATCACACCGGCCGTTCAATTCGAAGAAAATATCGCCGTAGCTGTTCAGCCTATTCATAAAAAGCAGCCGTTGAAAATCGGATCGGCTGATTCGCAAGCTGCTGCAAAAGTCGTGTTAACCGCACTTGAAGCTGCTCGAGATGTGATTGAACTGCATCAGGAAGCGCTCGGCCGTTTGGATGCTATTGCGGGAGACGGAGATCACGGCATCGGCATGCAGCGCGGACTTACCGCCGCTGTTGACGCGGCCAGAGCGGCATTGGATACCCAAGCTGGTGCAGGCACCATGCTGACAGCCGCCGGAGATGCTTGGTCCGACCGGGCAGGGGGCACATCCGGCATGTTGTGGGGTGTCATTCTACGCAACCTTGGCTATGCCTTTGGTGATGAAATCAAACCGGACGCTGCTATGCTTGCAATGGGTGTATCAAACGCACTGGAAGCAGTTGTCAGTTTGGGTAAAGCGCAATTGAACGACAAAACCTTGGTCGACGTGCTGTATCCATTCTCCGCAGCCTTGACTCGAAGCGCCGCACGAGGTTTTTCAACCACTGAAGCCTGGACAGCGGCTGCGGAAATTGCCGGACAATCCGCTGAAGCTACCAAAAATCTCGCTCCAAAAATAGGCCGTGCGCGCCCGCATGCGGACAAAAGCATCGGTAGTCCCGATCCGGGGGCGGTTTCGATGGCGTTGATTGTTGATGCGATGGGACGAATTATTAGAAGGCAATGCGCCTAGCTGGTAATTGATCATGGCATTTTAAATTCATTCTGAGTGTTGTGATTTATGTACGATTCTTTCGGATTTGCCGAGCCTTAAGAAAAATTACGCGAATGTCCTATTGAACAGATTGAAGAAACTGACTTGAATGCGGTGAATGCTATGGGATTTATCACAGAATTACGCAACCTTTGGGGCTATACTTTCCATCCTGCATTGTATTCTGGAATGATTTCGAGAATGCATGCATATCCAGGAATTTCCGGCCGGTAAAAAAACGGAAACTTCTCAACAGAAAGAATGGCATGATCCGTTTGTGCCTTATCGATAAATCAATTGGAGAATGTAATGACACGACACGGTTCTTATAAATTGGGCGGTGATAACCCTCCCAAATCGACCTATTACGAGCAAGGCAAATTTGGCCGGATGTTTCCATCATTACCGCCATTTGCCACGGATAACAAGCAAATAAGAGACGCGCTAAAAGAGTTAGGCAAAAAAGGCGGCATCATGGATGCGAAAGAAAGCATGGATGTTACGGCGAATCCGAATCTTGCCCGCGAATTGATCGTGAATCCCGCATTAAATGCCAGTAACCCGAATAATCCCAATCTTTCAGCCGGCATGACTTTTTTGGGACAGTTTCTTGATCACGACATTACTTTCGATCCGACATCGAGTCTGGAGCGGCAATCGGATCCGGAATCGATCCAAAACTTCCGGACGCCGCTGTTTGAGCTCGATAGCATGTACGGATCGGGACCGGGGGCTTCTCCGCATCTGTACGATCAAAGCCCGGGAGGAGAGGGTATCAAGTTTTATATCGAAGAAATTCCCGGTGCTGCGGCAGTTTCCTCGGGTGGATTTGCCCGTTTCGATTTACCGCGCAACAACCAGGGAACTGCGCTATTGGGCGATCCGCGCAATGATGAAAATTTGATCGTTTCCCAATTGCATCTTGCGATGTTGCGGTTCCACAATGCGGCCGTCGATTATGTCAAAGCGGAGTTTGGTCTTACCGATCCGGGCGAAGTTTTTACAGAAGCGCAACGGTTGGTTCGCTGGCATTATCAATGGATTATTGTCCACGAATTTCTGGAGAAAACGGTTGGCAAACCGCTGGTTGACGATATTTTGAACAATGGGCGTAAGTTTTATAAATGGCGCAACCAGCCCTATATTCCCGTTGAATTTGCCGCGGCTGCCTATCGTTTCGGGCATTCGCAGGTTCGTCCGTCTTACCGCTCCAATTTCGGACCCACGCCATCCGATCTCAATTCGCAAGTATTCAAATTGATTTTCAATGACAACCTGCCCGACGGACCGGATCCGGATGACTTACGCGGCGGAAAACGGGCGCCGTCTCGCTTCATCGATTGGCAGACATTTTTTGATTTTGGCGACGGTAACATGCGGCCCAATAAAAAAATCGATACAAAGCTTTCAACGGTGTTATTCGATTTGCCGGGTGTGCACGGCGAGTTCCAATCGCTGGCGCAGCTTAATTTATTGCGAGGTTTGACTTTCAGCCTGCCTTCGGGGCAAAGCATCGCCAAAGCGATGAATTTACCGGTGCTGGATGCAACGGATCTTGCCGATCTCGTTGATCTCAAATTGCATCTGCGGACACCGCTGTGGTTTTATATCTTGCGTGAAGCGGAAGTGAAGCAAAATGGAGAACGGCTCGGGCCGGTCGGCGGACGCATCGTTGCCGAGGTATTTATCGGTTTGCTGCAAGGCGACCCGATGTCTTACCTGAAGCAGGATCCTGAGTGGACGCCGACGTTGCCCAGCGCGGTTGCCGATACCTTCAGAATGACCGATTTATTGAAGTTCGCAGGCATTGTTGCGCCGCTATGATGTAGAGTACTGGTGGATGGCGCTGCGCTTATCCACCCTTGCTGTCGCACACACCGTCATTCCCGCGGAGGCGGGAATCCATAAAAGGCAATGACTGAATGCCGAATGAGCACGGTTAACAAAACTGATGCGCCTTCTGGTGTCGGCGCATCCTACTGTACTGTTGGAGAAATTGACAACAAATTCGGGTGTTGTCATAATCCCCAACATGAAGCCTATCGAGCTATTGCGACAGCGCATTGTGTTTTCCGAGAATCAATTTGCCGAGCTTGTACTTTGGCGGCTTGCACAACCGCTAATGGAATCCAGACATTCGTTCAAGTATCGGCTTGCCTACGTAGTAAATGGGAAGTGCGTGCTGCGCTATGACAATGAAGCCGGAAAAGGCGATCACTGTCATTGGGACAATCAGGAAATCAAATACGAATTTACAACTCCGGAGCAATTGCTGGCCGATTTTCAACAAGATATTGAGAGGTGGAATCATGAAAACAGTTGTTCTTGATGTACGCAATCCGAAGGAAGTAATGACCGGTTTCTCGCGTGCCTGGAATTTGGATCAAGCACAGGAAACAGATCATATCAGCTTCGCGTCGCCCGAATTATTGTGGAAAGTGTTGACCGCGAAACGCTGGGAACTCCTGAAAGCGCTTTGCGGCGCGGGCCCCATATCCATTCGCGAAGCCGCGCGGCGGGTGGCACGCGATGTCAAAGGCGTGCACGGTGACGTGACGGCATTGCTGGAGGCGGGATTGCTCAATCGTACTGAGAGTGGTGCGATTGAATTTCCTTATGAGGCGATCAAAGTGGAGTTTTTATTGCAGGCGGCTTGATGGGAATGTTGAAGCTCTTGATGTCACCTCATTGACCTACCGCGCCCATCGTCATTCCCGCGAAGGCAGGAATCTATAATATGCAACGATTGAATGTCGGATGAGCACGATTCACAAGATTGATGCGCCTTCTGGCGTCGGCACATCCTACTGCGCTAATTTTTCTCTTGTGCTGCTTCTGCTAGTGTTCGTTCTTCAATTTCCAGAAAAAGTCCTACAATCACTGGAGGTTTATCGTCAGGTACCTCGATAAAGCTTTCATCGAACTGCATATCTTCATTTTTAACAGTAATATGTAGAGGGTAAATTAAGTTTCGTATGTGATCACGGAGCTGAGAATACTCTTCAGGAGTTACATATTTCAGAAAATACTTCCTTGTAATACTTAACAAAGTAAAAGAAAAAGCACCGCAAGGTACCCATACATCGGCAATCATATAATGTAAATTTGGTCGATAAATATCTTGCTTTACTCCAATTACTGAGCTTGCTTCTAGGGAATCAATACATTTGTTGAGATACTCTAAATTATGAATCGTTGTTTTACCTTCATCATCTGAAAATAAGCCATTCATTGAGATTTGAAGATCTGTGTTGCGATTTTTTGATGCTAATGCTTCATTCACGATTAATTGGAAGCTTGATTCGTAGTGATTGATTTTTCGTATGTAAACAATCGGAATCTGAATTTCTGTTGTCCATTTGTCAGATTTGATATCCTCTATCGTGACCAATTCAATCCCAAGTGCAAGTGCATACTTATGATTGCTTCTAGCGAAACCAGAAGTACAAAGCAAAAAACCCTTAGACGCTTGAACATCTTTAATCACGGCTGAGAATTCTCCTAAAACTTTAATATCTACAGGTTTTTTCCAATCTTTACATTGAACGATATAGAGAAGTTGCTGAGATTCAACAGTAATCTTGATGGATACATCGATTTCGCGGTCAAGGTCACTTAATGATCCATGAATATAATCATTTTTTGTTACTGTAGCATTTGGAAATAATTGCCTAAATTTTTCATATGCAAACTGCTCGTATTCACTACCTCTCATGTATCTAATTACCTACCTTGTCAATTCCGCATACAATACCGGCAGTTTCTCCGGCAATCGCTCCACATGATCCGCCCGCCAGATAATTGCGTTCGCCGAAAATGCGCGGACATATTGATCCGCACGCGAATCGAGGCTCATACAGTAAGTGAGGATGCCGGAGCGGCCGGTTTCCTCGATCGCTTTCTTGTTGTCGTGACGAAGGTATTGCGGGTCGAGCACGTCGACATCTACCGGTTTACCGGCGGTAATCACCGGCAGCAGTTTTTCACCGATTTTTGTAATTTTATGGTCGGCTGAAGCCACCAAAAATCTCACTCCAAAAATAGCCCGTGCGTGCAGAAAAAGTATCGGTACACCGGATCCGGGTGCTGTTTCGATGGCGTTGACTGTTGATGCCGCAGGTAAAATCATTAGAGCGGATTGGTGCGCCTTCTGGCGTCGGCGCACTCTACCGTAGGTTTATAGTTAATTATTGCTTGATCAGGGTAAGTTTTTTGGCTCCGGAAAAAGTTGATGCGGAGGTATTCACTTGTTCAATTGTCAGCGTGTTGCCAATTTGTTGTGTTCTGACAGTCGCTCCTGCTGAACTTATTTCCGTACCGTATGCATAGGTCAGGGAGGTGCGTGTCTCAAAACCGCTACCTTCTTTTGAAAAACCTGAACTGATGATACTGTTGTTAGCTGCAGGGCCAGTTTGCCAGCTGTATGAAGTGACACCAGCCGGACAACCGGTTCCGCTGGACGTAATGGTCAGTATGTAAGTGCGGCGGCCATCTGCACCGATCGACGGGGCTTCTAGCGAGAAAAAGCAAGGGAGTGCTGCGGCTGGTGCACCCGATACGATGCCAGCATAGGTGCCGGGCAAGAAATTCATGGTACTCATGGAAGTCGGAGCAACAGGGCCGGTTGATGGCGTTGCTGAAATTAGTTTTGCTCCGAACGAACCGTCAGCTAACGTGCTGAAATCCAT
>FSSH01000275.1_pt1 | contig 35354 bp, 34 predicted proteins | sample 1166101 | NCBI WGS metagenome assembly FSSH01 (sample SAMEA32972668, study PRJEB13176) | freshwater metagenome | biome: Drinking water system; feature: Biomass in drinking water that filtered by 0.45 um membrane; material: drinking water | place: USA | collected 2012-12-20 | depth 0 m
ACCTCTGATAGTCTAGAGCCTTGCAAAATAGAAATGCTTGCGCTATTGTGACACTCAGTGACTTCCATTGACATTGCAAAATTGAAATAAGGAATTTGAAATGAGTCAAATATCTGCAAGACTACCGGATGAGTTGATCGTCGCACTGGATGAAGCTGCCGCAAAATTACATCGAACACGCGCCGATGTGATCAGACAAGCTGTCGAATATTACCTCGACGACTTTGAAGATATTTCCCGTGCCGTTGAAGTGCTGCGCGACCCTGCCGACCCCGTGCTGGACTGGGAAACTGTAAAGAATGATCTACTCCGTCAGCATTAAGCAAAGCGCGCTTAAATCACTCAAAAACATAGCGCATGAAGATCGGCTCCGCATCATCGAAGCGATCGATCAACTCAAAACAAATCCAGCAGCGGGTGGCGTGCTTAAAGGTGAATACTCCGGGCTTCGCCGCATCCGCATCGGTTCTTATCGGGTTGTCTATGAAGCGCACGATGAGCAGTTAACAGTATTGGTTATTCGCATCGGCCATCGGCGTGAAGTGTACCGGTGAATTTAATGGAATCTTTTTGTTAAGCTCGTAGCTCGTAGGATGCGCCGACCGCAAGGAGGCGCATCAATCAATCGGAGAAAGGTACAGACTCTTGCGAGTATTGCACCCATCGAGGGCTCGAAGCATCGATTATTTCAATCGTCACGATTTGCCGCGCATTCTCGATAGCGCGATATCGTAAATTTCGTTGCGGTCGCGCCTTCCAACCGCGACGACTACAACGGTAATCATTTGATCTTCAACCGTATAAACAAGCCGGTAACCCAGTTGACGCAATTTGATCTTATAGGTGTTTTGAGCGCCGGACAATGCGGCGGATGGAACATGCGGATTTTCGAGCCGTTGCTTGAGTTTCTTTCTGAATTGCGCTTGAACGGTATGATCCAATTTTTGCCATTCTTTGAGCGCAGATTGTTTGAATTCCAGGTTATAAGTCATCGAGTAAAACACTGACAGCAGGCTCGTCCATGCGCTCTTTGACAATTTTCAGCAGTTCCGCGTCATCCAGCAACTCCATCATGGCTTCATAGGCTGCGGCCGGTACGCAATAAAAGGCGGGTTCATTGCGATTCAATACCGCGATCGGCATACCGTTACCGCTGGCCACAACTTTCATGGGGTTCGTTTTCAATTCGGAAATGCTGGCGGATACCTCGGCAAGTATTCGATGCGTCATCATTAATCCTTTAAAAGTTTTCCAAAAGACCTAATTATAGGTTTTTTAACCAGTCTCAGGAAGATTATCCCGGCAACTCATTCTCTACCAGCTTCACCCAATACGCCGCGCCCAGCGGCAGAATTTCATCGTTAAAATCGTAGTTCGGATTGTGCAGCAAGCAACTACCTTGCGAGCTGCCGTTGCCGATCCAGATGTAACAGCCGGGTTTTTGTTGCAGCATGAAGGCGAAGTCTTCGGCGCCCATACTGGGAGTTGGTGCGGTGTCGACGCATGACTCACCGGCAACAGCAGTTGCAGCGCGGATAGCGCTGGCGGTTTCAGCGGGGCTGTTGATGGTCACCGGATAACCGGGGTTTTCGGGGTTGAACAGGACATCGACGTGAATTCCAAAACCTTGCGCGACGCTTTGTGCCAGTTGACGGATGCCTTGTTCCAGTTGCTCGCGCACAGCATTTTTGAAGCTGCGGAAGGTTCCGCGAATGACGGCGGCATCCGGCAGCGCGTTCCAGGTGTTGCCACCGTGTATTTGCGTGACGCTAACCACAGCGGAATCGGCGGGATCGATCTGGCGGCTGACGATAGTTTGCAGTTGCGTAACCAAGTGCGCGGCAGCCACCAGCACATCGTTACCGAGATGCGGTATGGCGGCGTGGGTGGCTTGGCCTTTTAAGGTGATTTCAAAGCAATCGAACGAGGCCATCATCGGACCGGTTTTGACGGCGAAATGACCGGCGGGCACATCCGGGAAATTATGCATACCGAACACCCGTTGCGCCGGGAATTGCTCGAACAAGCCTTCGCTGATCATTTGATGCGCTCCGGCACGGCATTCTTCCGCCGGTTGGAAAATGAAATACACCGTGCCGTCGAAGCGGCCATGCTTGGCCAGGTAACTCGCTGCGCCGAGCAGCATGGCGCAATGTCCATCGTGACCGCAAGCGTGCATTTTTCCGCTGTTACAGGAAGCATGATCGAAGCGGTTTTGTTCCTGAATGTGCAGCGCATCCATATCGGCGCGCAGTGCAATACTTTTGCTGCTGTTGCCACGGCGCAAAACGCCGACGATGCCGGTATTCGCCAAACCCTGATGCACTTCGATACCGGCTTGTTGCAGTTGCCCGGCAATCAATTGCGCGGTTGCAGTTTCTTCAAAAGCGGTTTCCGGGTGTTGGTGGATTTGCCTGCGCCAGCGGCGCATGTCGGCGTGTAATGCAAGAATTTCCGAAGCAATGTTCATAGTCAATCGCTGAGCTGTTTGTATCAAATAGCTTCAGCATACAACATAAAACTGGTGGCTCAAACATCGCAAACGGGCCGCCAATATTGGCGGCCCTGGATTCAGGCTATCACCGCCAGCTCAACACTACATAACGCGATACATCATCATCCCGCACCAGTAACAGCACTTTATTATTGGTACTGCTTTTTACTGCCTGATTGAACTCGGCAGCCGTGTTAACCGCTTTGCGATTGACTTCCAGAATCACACTACCAGGGCTGATACCCGCCATGGTAGCCACCGATCCGGGTGCCACTTCGGTCACGATCACGCCTTTCCCGGCTTTGATACCCAGTTGTTTCGCCAGATCGGCGGTAATCGTTTGTACCACGAGGCCCAATTTCTCGCTCGCTTGCGATGATTCTTGCGCGGCCAGCTTGTGATCGCTGAGTTTGTCGACTTTGACCGAAATGCTGCGTTGCTTGCCGTCGCGAATGATATCGAATTCCACTTTACTGCCCGGTTGCGCCAATGCGACTTGATTGCGGAAGTCACCGGTATCGCTCATCGGCCGTCCCTGATAGTTCACGATCACATCGCCGGCTTTGAGTCCTGCCTTGTCGGCGGGCGAATTCTTTGTCACTTGCGCAATCAAAATGCCCTTGTCGTTCTTCAAATCGAAGGATTTGGCCAGGTCGGACGTCAGCGGCTGGATCATAATGCCGAGATAGCCGCGTTCCACCTCACCTTTCTCGATCAATTGATTGGCGATACGCGCGGCCAGATTAATCGGAATGGCGAAACCGATACCCATGTAACCGCCGCTGCGGCTGAAAATCGCGGTATTCATACCGATCACCTCGCCGTCGAGATTGACCAGCGGTCCGCCGGAGTTGCCGGGATTGATCGCGGCGTCGGTTTGAATGAAGTCTTCGTAATCGTTAATTCCGAGCGACGTTCTGCCTTTCGCGCTGACCACACCGACCGTCAAGGTATGGCTCAGCCCGAACGGATTGCCAATCGCCACCACCCATTCACCCACTTCCAACTGGGCATAATCACCGATTTGCACAACGGGCAGATCGCTGGCTTCGATTTCGATCACGGCGATATCGGACTTGGGGTCGGTGCCTTTGATTTTTGCTTCAAACTCACGGCCATCGAGAAACTTGACACTGATTTTGTCGTTCCCTTCGATCACATGATTATTGGTCAAAATGTAGGTTTTGTTATTATTGGCGGCAAAAACGAAGCCGGAGCCTTGCCCGACAACCGAACGTTGCTTGCCCTGTTGTGGTTTCTTTCCCGGTGCATTAAAGCGGGGAGAATCCGGCAGGCGATCGCCAAAGAAGCGCCGGAAAAAATCATCGCCGAACGGAAAGTTATCGCCACCCCCATTGCCAAACGGGATACCGAAAGGCGACATCTGCATCGCTTCGGTTTCCCGTTCGACCTGAATCAGTACCACCGATGGCGAAACTTTGCGCGCCACTGCGGCAAATGCCTTGCTAGTCTGACGCAAACTTTCCACGCCATTGCCCTGCTGCGCCAACAGATCGCCCGGCATCAACAGCGCCAGCGTCAATAGCACAATTAAATTACGATATCCAAGCATGATTCGCTCCTCCGATCGACAAAAAAATGTTTGATAGATTAGGTCAGCAATAGTTTGGGGCTGCTGACGCAAATTACAAGTAACCTATACTCAGTGAGCGAATCTGATAGTATTTTTTATTTCAGGATGAAAACGCATGATTATTGTCATTTCACCGGCAAAAACACTGGATTTTGAAACACCGCCATCGACGCAAGCGCATACACAACCGGATTTTCTCGACGATTCGGCGATGCTAATCGATGAACTCAGAAAATTGGAGCCCAGCCAAATCGGCGCGATGATGTCGATCAGCTCTAAATTGGCCACACTCAATTCCAATCGCTACTTCGCCTGGAATCGCCCGTTTACGCTGCGGAATTCCAAGCAAGCGATTCTCGCATTCAAAGGCGATGTCTATACTGGCTTGGATGCGGACACGATGACCGGAAACGAACTGGCGTTCGCGCAAGATCAATTGCGTATCTTGTCGGGACTGTACGGCGTGTTGCGCCCGCTGGATCTGATGCAACCTTACCGGCTGGAAATGGGCACTCAGTTCACGAATCCGCGCGGCAATAATTTGTACGAATTCTGGGACGATAAAATCACCCAAGCACTCAACCAGGATTTGGCCAAACAAGAAGACGGCATCCTCATCAATCTCGCTTCCCATGAATATTTTCAGTCCGTCCAACCCGGCAAACTCAACGCGCGGATCATTACTCCGGTTTTCAAGGATCAGAAAAATGCTGTTTACAAAATTATCAGCTTCTTCGCTAAGAAAGCTCGCGGCATGATGAGCCGCTACATTATCCAGAACAAACTCACAGACCCCGAAGCCATTAAAAACTTCGATGTGGCAGGCTATCGTTTCAGTCAAGAAGATAGTGGCAAGGATGAATGGATCTTTACCCGCACGGAATCACAAACAGCATGACTTTCAGCAAGTATTTATGCTAATAAAATCAATGAATACCGTGCAATCTATCGAACTGGCAAGAAACTACGTCACTTTATCCAACAATCACGACCTGGTGCAGATCGAGCGCCTATTTGCTGCTGATGCCACTTATTATTCTGCTTACTTCGGTGAATACAATTGCAGTTCGGCCATCCATGCCATGATGGCCAGCTTCTTTGATCGCTTTCCTGATGCCCATTGGAAAGTTATCGAATATCGCGGCATTGAAAATAATGGCGTGGAATTCGCGTTTACAATGACCGGCATGGATGCTTCTTCTGGAGAGCAGGTAAAACGGCAGGGATTGGAACGCATATACTTCACGCCGGAGGGATTGATCAGGCACATTGCCGTCTACAAACCCGGCGATTTTCCCAAACTTGATTGATAACACGGATCGTTAGAAGCATTGTCTAAATTCGCAGATAACGCTATCCTGACAGGCTATATCAATTTTTGTCTGGAATAGGGCCATAAATGACACAAGACGAACAAAAACGAGCGGTTGCAGCTGCTGCAATTCAGCATATTCCGATGGGTTGTATTGTTGGGGTAGGCACAGGCTCCACCGCTAATTACTTCATTGATGAATTAGCCAAAATTAAAAATAAAATCGAAGGCGCTGTTGCCAGCTCAGACGTAACGGCACAACGTCTTAAAGGTCATGGTATCGAAGTACTGGATCTGAATAATGTCATCGATCTTCCCGTGTATGTCGATGGCGCGGATGAGATCACCGAACATTTGCATATGATCAAAGGCGGCGGCGGTGCGTTGACACGGGAGAAAATTGTCGCGGCGGTTGCACGGAAATTTATCTGTATTACCGATCAAAGCAAATTAGTAAATGTTCTTGGCAACTTCCCGCTGCCCGTTGAAGTCATACCAATGGCGCGAAGCTATGTGGCGCGTGAGATTGTGCAGCTGGGCGGACATCCGGCCTTACGTCAGGGCTTCGTCACGGATAATGGTAATGTCATCCTGGATGTGCATGGTTTGCAAATTATGAATCCGGTTGAATTGGAAGCAACGCTCAATCAGATTACCGGTGTTGTAACCAACGGCCTTTTTGCCCGGCGTCCGGCAGATACGTTATTATTGGGAACAGACAAAGGTGTACGCACTATTACTGTCTAATTAATTTAAAACATGGATAATTAAGACCGTAAAGCATCACATACTTCGATATCCTCAAAAGGCAGACCATGGCAACTAAAGAACATATTTCCAAGCAGTTCGACGCTGACCTTGAAGAAGTGCGCACGCGCGTTTTGCAAATGGGGGGCTTTGTTGAAGAGCAAATCGAGAATGCGATCGATGCGCTGACGAGTGGCAATGAAGAGCTGATTGATCTGGTAATTACCCGTGATCACCGAGTCAACGCGATGGAAGTTTCAATTGATGAGATCTGCAATCAAATTATTGCGCGCAGACAACCGACTGCGAGCGATTTGCGCATGATCATGATGGTGATCAAGACAATTACGGATTTGGAGCGCATCGGCGACGAGGCCGCAAAAATCGCCCGGATGGCAAAATTGATTTATTCAACGGATCGTATGCACATTCCGCGTTTTAATGAAGTTAAACATGTTGCCAGTATTGCCATGGATATGCTGCACAAGGCGCTTGATTCTTTCGCCCGCTTGGATTTGAATGCCGCTGCGCAAATTGTGCGGCAGGATGAATTCGTCGATGAAGAATTCCGCTCCATCTTGCGTCAACTGATTACTTTTATGATGGAAGATCCCAGGAAAATTTCAACTTGCCTGGAGATAGTATTTATCGCCAAAGCTATTGAGCGCATTGGCGATCATGCAAAAAATATGTCTGAATATGTTGTTTATATGGTCAAAGGTAAAGATGTCCGTCACGTAACAGCCGACCAGATTGAACAGGAAATCAGGGAATAAGCTGCCCCCCAACTTTCTTTAATGGCCTATTTATAATGGTTTTCTAAAGTAACGCTAAGTTAGCGGAGTGCCAATTATCGATTCCAACAGTCTGCAACAACCCCGCCTGCACCTTGAGCCCCAGTATTACTCAAAGTGAGTGTGCCACACACATCGCCCGCCATAGAGCCTACTGGAACTGCTTGAAGTATAAAAGTATTGTTTGTTACCGCTTGAAGCGAGATATTATACTGTGCTGTACCACTTCTCGGCGATTGCGTAATAGGCAAAGTAACAGCCACATCATCTCCACCAGTGTTTGCTATACCATCCGCTCCTACTGTTGCATCATACTGATTATTCTGAGAATAAAATCGCTCCATGAATTGAGCATTTTCGTAAAGCAGTGACTTTGCAACAGCCCGGTTAGATTGCCGCACATAGTTCTGATAAGACGGCACAGCAATTGAAGCAAGAATACCTAAAATTGCAACTGTAATCATGAGCTCAATCAAAGTAAAACCCATCACTCTAAATAAACGGGGAGTTGAATCCATAATCTTTTTAATCTCCTAGAATCTAATTTTTATCATGTACACTGATTTAGTATCAATGCATCAGCTCTCGCCACGTAACTCGGCCACGCAAACCGGCAGCCCCTTTTGCCGCTGTTGTCTGCTCTAGCGTACCATCAGCTTTTGAATACACTAGCCTATCATCATCCGCATGACCTCTGATACGTGTGACACCACCTACAGAAAATCCAATTTCTACGCCTGCAGATAAACCATCATCAAGCGCAAGCACTCTATTTCTATTGGTATCAAACGCGGGCGAAGAAAGCATCCCTCCAGTCAAGAAATCGACCGAATTTACGAATCCTCTACCTCCGAAATCACAAGGTGAAGCGGAAGGCACAATACTCGTGAATACAAAAATCCCGTCTTCCAAACTAGGCACACCTGTAAGTCTTTCACCACTAACGGGCAGATTTACATACCAGCCCTTAATTGTGGTTGAGTAGGACACCGCATTTTGTGTTGCGGTTCTAACCACCCCATCTGTTAGCACCTGTTGAACAAGCGCACCCGACGTTACCGTTGCTGCCGTGCTATTATCCCATACCCCATAGATAGTCTGCGCACCTGTACTTGTAGTATCAGCAGTTTCCAGGTATTTCCCCGTCCCAAATAAAACAAGCTGACCACCTTTAGGATGGAAACTCACAGAGGGTGGAGAAATAATAGGTTTTGACGTACCGGATACAAATAAAGGTGTTCTACTAATAGCCACATTCCAGCTTGAAGGTGTAGCAGAGCTTACATCGAATTTCCACAAATTTCCTTTGATATCACCCGCATATATCACATCGGCTTTACCATTACCATTGGTATCAAATGGTGTTGGTGTCGAAAGACCGTTTCCCGTGCCTGCATCAGCGATCAACTTAATGTAATCCGTTCCAACTGTCCAGGTGCCATCTTCACCCCCAGTAATAAATAAGACATAAAGAACCGCCTTGCCGCCTGCGCTGTTATAACCATTACCAATAATTACAGCCCATTGATTGTTCTCCATCTTGACAATTTGCGTCGCCTGACCGGTGAATGAGTTAACTTGCGGCAGATTGTGGCTATACCCCATATCGCTATCATCAGCATTGGTAAACTCCCACAACAGTAAATTTGCAGCATTTGCAGCAGTAAAAGTTGGCGCTGCTTTCGATGCATCTGCTGGATTAGTAATATCCAATGCATAGTAGCCTTGACCACCGCCATTGAGCCCGCCAACGAGTATACTTCTCCAGCTTGAAGTTACACTCGAATAAACATCCCCTGTCATTGGAGACCCATCCACGAAATAGCGGTGATTGGCAACATAATCCTTATCTGTCAATCGACTTAAATTGTCATAAACGGTACTTGGAACATAAACTAACAGCTCCTTACCTGAATCGCCAGCCGCACATCCCGCCGTAACCCCAGCAATGCAAGCATTAAATCCGTGCAGCATCCCGTCATTGGCGCCAACGTATATCATTGGAGTCCGATCCTTATAGCTATTTCTGAATGAAGCATAACCGGGATGATCCACATTGGAATAACCCGCGATGGGTTTTCCTACATAGAGCGGACCGGAGTTGACAATATCACCCAGCTTACTGGTAGGACGAACCCGAAAATTATTGACAGATGTGGAGCTAGCGCACGTGAATGTCCCACTTGCGCTTTCACGTGCCGAATCTCCTCGCAAAAATGACACTCTTTCGGGACCGCAATTATCGGTAGTACCGGAAGCATTTTTGTTGAGTGCAGTTTTTTGTGCAGTAGTGAGATTACTATATTCAAATGAAACCCCGTCACTGCTGCCCTTTGTGATAATGACTCGAGAAGTTGGTGTAATGGTTCTTGATGCAAGTGACACATCTGCGGCATTCCATTCAGGAGTGCCCATTACTCCAGCGGAACTAATTGGAATTGACAGTAATTGCCCACTCCAATCACCGCTGTTGAACTTTGCTTGATAGACACGCCCATTTGTCGTCAATGAATTGGAATTGGCTGCTACTGCTGATGCTGAGCCGGTCCGAGCCACGATCGTTTTAAGTGCGCTGGTTAATGCATCGGTAAATGCTGTAGGATCAGCAGCACTAAAGAATTCCCCCCTTCCATTTACAGCCGCATGCCACAAATCATCTATTTTGACTGCATCACCCGTTGTCGGATCCGGCCAAGTTTGCGCTCCGGAAGGTAATGCGCTTAGTGTACCGGTTACCCCCAAACCGACGGTGAAAGTCACCAAATGTTGCCAAAATGCCGGATCATGGGGATTGACAGGTACCTTATTCGATAAATCCGTACGCAAATCATTTTTCCAGTATTGCATGGCTGCATCGGCTAATGTGTCACTATAAGCATCTGAATATGGGAGAGCGGGAGCATATGTATAAGTTGCCGGAGTTGCTGGCAAAGAATGATTTGTGATGGCCGAACCAGACAAATTATCAGAATTGTCTAGACCCGACACAGAACCTTCAGTCCAATAGCCATCTGTCATCAATATATTATAATTTTGACGGCAAACGTGTTGTGTGCCTCCGGTAGTACCCGGTGTCTCACCCCATGGACCTTTATCATCAGTTCTCTTGAAATATTCACCCACTGCTAACACCGCTTCCCGCAACGGCGTACCCGATGCAGGAATATCATGATCATAAAGGTTGGTAAAGAAATTCGTCCTGTCAGTGCCGGTAAATTGTCTCACACCACTTTTCACCACCGTTGTTGCCACGCCATCGACCGTTGTAGAGCTTTTATTGATGGCTGCAAATCCAACACGCATAGTGTTACCTTGTGCAGCAAATGCCCGGCCTATGCCCGCGCGAGCCAATAAAATGCGAGAACGATAGTACGTATACCAATTGGCAAAATTCTGTATTTCCTCAGCATAAGTGCAAGTAGGTGTAGCAGCACAATCTAGACGATTCGGCCCGCCGGTATAAGTCGCAGTGGAGGATTTTATTTCGACTTCTGTATAACTGCTGACATTATTGATACTACCACTGTTATATTTGTAATATACCGCAGGGTAGAATGTCTTTGACAAACTGGATGAGCGAGTTCCATCATCTTTAAGCCAACGAGCAGTTTGTGTATTGTTGGCCGTAAGATCACGGCAGCCTGCTGCAGTATTGAACGGATTATGGTAAGCGCAGGTAGGAGTGGCATTACTCATCAGCGACCCGTCAGAGTTACTCCAAGGCAAATATCTTACCGTTGGGTCATAATAGATCTTGTTGACATAACTGGAACGTAATGAAGCGGTATATTTGTTCGTTGGGTCAAAATCGACGACATAGCTGCTGTAATCTGCTGCGCCATAAACCCCTGAAGCACGAGGAAACATATAACGCACATCTTGAAGAATCAAATCTTCCGGCATGACCTCGAAATGCATAGACCCGGAATCATCAAGTGTGAACATAACATTGGGAGAAATGTTGCCGCCTAGAAAAAGAGGGGTATTTGAAAGGGGGGGTAGCGCCAGAACACTGCTCGTCAAGATAGCCAATAAGAAGCCCACACTGTTCACTGTAATAAATATTCTCTTCATAATCTTTATATCCCTGACAGTTTCTCGTAAAACTATGGCCTAAAAACTTCTTGTAACCACACTACAGTGCCTTGCTTGGCTCCTTGAGCTCGAACCGTGATGCGGTAGTAATATCTTAGAAAATTACCTGGGGGGGTCTTCTGAATTCCTTCAATCAAATAAGTCGGCGCTGGCACCCCAATAGGTAAATTAGGTGCTGTATATGCAACACCGTCAACTCTAAAAATATTGCCCGTAACGTAGCTGATGGGGCAAGCAGGAGTGCAATACGTAGTCCATGACGACACAGCCGGAGCATCTACACCAGAACCGTAATAACAAAATCCATCGGTGCAGTTCGTGTCAAATTCACTCATCCCTTCAATTGATTTAGGTGAATTAGTGGATGGATCATTATCACGAATGTGGTGCTCGGCATAACGCAAAGCCATTTCAGCCGCTTGCGTTGCGAGCATACGATCTCGTATATTGGCAGACATTCGCTCTTCTATCGTTGCCATCTTTGCAGCTGTTATCCCCAGCAGAGACAAAGCCAGTAGAAAAATCAGACCTGTCACAAATACAGCCCCGCTCTGCCGTTGATGAAGATATGAATTTATACTCATGGCGTACCATTAATACGATTACGTAAATTAAAGGTTGCTGTAAAAGCTCTTCTTAGCCGCCTGTCGACTGGAACTGCGATTGATGTTCCACTGCAATTCAGATAATTTCCCGCAGACACTACATTTGTCTTCTCAGAACGAACTAAAACACACACGCGCGCAGTAACCACTTGCTCCCAATCGAGAGGTGATTCCATATACCGGTCAACGGATTGGTCACCATTGGTATCCACCCCATACAGAACTTGTAAATCTTCTACATCACTCAGCAGCACTTGACCTAGCGGTGCCGCACCTGGCACCGTTGGTGTATCGGAAATCTGACCATCACACTGCAATTCAGCATTGACAGCATCAATATTAAAATGATTCTGAATAATCCTGCCTGCAACAGTAACTCCTGTTCCTTCACAATCACTATCTCCGGTTGTGCCTTCATATTGAACAGTCAGAGTATCAGCTACACCAGTACTACCATTGGTGCCGCTAATGGCGGTACCCGTGAATTCAACTTTGAATCCAGAAAATGGCATTTCCACATGCCCAGCTTGTTTGATACTGCGGCCAATAATCTCCAATGCAAAACGCCCGCTCTCCTGTACACGGGCGTTATCCTCCTGTTCACGAAACACTTGGCGGCTACTGACAAAAACGCTACCAATGACGAGCAGTAATACCAAGCCGATTGTCATTCCGATCATCAGCTCAACCAGAGTAAAGCCATGTTGAATATTCGGCACTGTATTCCGGCGTTCAATTCTGAAATTATTTCGATGGGTTATTGAAGTAATGATCATGGAGCAAACCTCGTAACAAAACATCGAGTGTTCACTACACCCCCAGGACAATTAGGATCTGCGTCGCCGTTCATTTCTTTCTCTGTCCACATCAAGATAATTGAATACCCTGCGATCAAACTTCCATTCACAGTTCCAGCTCCACCTGGAAGCAACCTTGCATTTGCCGTATTCCATTGAGCGTGATCATAACTTGCCATTTGTGTTGAGCTACAGGTGTTTGCAATGCAATCCAGACTACTTGGAATAGTTGCTGTCAGCGCATCATATGAACCGGCAGTTACACCGGCTATGTTGGCACGCATGCGATCGGCGATATCTTCGGTTTGTTTACTGGCTATCGAACGATAATATGCGACATTGTTACCTCGCGCACCTGATACAACCAGCGCTGCCATACTCAATAAACCAAAAGACACAATCAGAATCGTAATGAGTACCTCTATCAAACTAAAACCGTTAGCTTGGATTTGTCGTTGCATTAAGGACTTTCTATTTATCCGCATAATCCAGTACCCGTCTCAGTACGGAAACGTCCTTGATTATTTAGGATGATAGCTTTGGAGTATGCAGCTCCCCGGTTGTCACACAATGTAAAAGTATCGTTGGATGCCATTGAGAAGCCATTGGCTGTGAAAGTAACTCGCGCCCTGGTTCCTGAAAAGGTATTTCCGCCCGAGAAAGCTGTCCCAACTTGCAGAATCTCATCACCAGCTTCAACCACACCATTACTATTAGTGTCAGCAAAAACTAACCAACCATTCGACCAGATCACCCCTCCAGTGCAGCTGGTACCGTTTGTGCTAGGGCAAACCGTGACAGGGCTACTGCGTCGAATAGCTTCACTTTTCGCCAAAGCCAGCGTGGAATAAAAATTGTTGCTCTGTGTCGACTGTAGATTGTTTTGTACAAAAGTACGATAGCTAGGTACGGCAACTGTTAACAGAATACTGGCCATACTTAAGGTGACCAGCAGTTCAGTCAGAGTAAAACCATTTTGATACAACCAGTTAACTAACTGCCTCTTTCCCATTTGCATATTTCCATACTTTTTTCTTTTGTCTCTCTAGAATCATTTAATGCTACCCATCGGCTAGATTTTAGCGGCCATAATTTAGACAAACTTTAGCTTTTCGCGCACAATCTAATATCCATCACAATCTATGAATTCAGTGCAAAGCATTTTTCAACTATCGGTAGGGAATAGAATGTGCCTTACCAAAATTTTTACCTTTCAGCGAAAACAAACTCTCAAGCCATCATGAAACAAGATGCCATCGTCATCGGCGCAGGAATCATAGGGCTTGCAACAGCAGAGCGCCTTTTAGTTCAAGGTTTCAAAGTTACGATTCTTGAGCGCAACAAAGCCGGGCAAGAATCATCCTGGGCAGGTGGCGGCATTTTGTCGCCGCTTTTTCCTTGGAATTATTCCGATGCGGTTACAAGTCTTACCAGCTATAGTGCGTTGCAATTTCCGGAATGGGTTTCCGTATTGCGTGAAACTTCTGGAATTGACCCGGAGTACGAAATATCCGGTATGTTGATTTTGCCGCCCTATGATGAAGAAATTGCGCGACGGTGGTGTGCCATAAGAGGAATCAAACTAGAACTGCGTACGGCTTATGATATTCATTCAATTCATACCGTTATTACTGATCGGATGAAGAAAGCTCAGAATTGCGCTTTACTCCTGCCGGATGTTGCTCAAGTCCGTAACCCAAGACTCTTACGTGCGCTGCGAAGCCGAGTTGAACTTTTGGGTGGGAAGATCATTGAAAACTGTGCGGTCAATCATCTAAAAATAACAGGCCAGCACATACAATCGGTTGCTACATTGTGTGGAGAATTTACAGCAGATGACTATATTATGTGCGCAGGTGCTTGGAGTAAAGAAATCTTGGGAACTCATGCACTCAAATTGGATATCAAACCGATAAAAGGGCAAATGCTACTATTTAAATTTGATAAGCCTCCTATACCAGCCATTATTGTGCAGAATAACTTGTATCTTATCCCCCGCCGCGATGGTCATTTGCTCATTGGCAGTACCCTGGAGGATGTTGGATTTGACAAGAAAACGACAATAGCCGCGCGCGATTCTCTGCTTGAGCTGGCTCAAGCCATTCTGCCGGTTCTTGAGAAAATGCCCATCAAGCAGCACTGGTCAGGATTGCGTCCGGCTTCATTAGAGAATATTCCCATCATTGGACGGCATCCGGTCATTCGCAATCTTTTGATTAATAGCGGCCACTTCCGCTATGGTGTCACGATGGCGCCTGCCAGTGCGGAAATTCTGGTAAATGAAATGACTGGAGCAGCACAACCGTTCGATACCGCTCCTTACCAGGCGGGATGGGGTGCTAACTAAAAAATATCAAGCTTTGGGCAATGGAAATACAACTGATTCCACCACGCCACTCAATTCTTCGATCGTCACATCTTCACCGATTTGTTCGGCTCCAATTTGCTTAAGCCTAGAAATCACTTGTTGTACCAAAATTTCTGGCGCAGAAGCTCCGGCCGTAATACCGATAATTTTTTTCCCGACAAACCAGGCTTCTTGTAATTGCTCGGCACGATCCACCATATATGACTCTACATTGGCATTCCGCGCGACTTCACATAACCGGTTAGAATTTGAACTATTAGGAGAACCGACCACGATGACGAGATCGCATTGATTAACCATTTTCTTAACGGCATCCTGACGGTTCTGCGTGGCATAGCAAATATCGTCTTTTTTAGGGCCGGTAATCATTGGAAATCGTTTCTTTAAGGCATCCACAATGCGTGCGGCATCGTCGACCGACAATGTCGTCTGCGTCACATACGCCAAATTCGTTTCGTCCTTAACTTTTATGGTATCAACATCCGCTTCGGTTTCTACCAGATACATCCCTTTATCGTCGCCTTCAATCTGCCCCATCGTACCTTCAACTTCCGGATGCCCTTGGTGGCCGATCATGATAATTTCTTTGCCATCTTTGCGCATTTTGGCTACTTCCACATGCACTTTGGTGACCAGCGGGCAAGTTGCGTCAAATACCTTCAGTTTCCGGTCCGCCGCCTCACGCCGTACCGCGTGCGATACACCGTGCGCACTGAAAATCAGAATACTGTCTTGCGGCACTTCATCCAGATTTTCAACAAATACGGCGCCTTTCTTCTCGAGGTTTTCGACCACGAAACGGTTGTGAACGACTTCATGTCGCACATAAATCGGTGCTCCATGCATCGTTAATGCGCGCTCCACAATTTCTATCGCACGGTCAACACCGGCACAAAAACCCCTCGGGTTCGAAAGTAGTACTTTGATCATCTATTTATTCTCCAACAATGGATGCTTGCCTATACTCATTCTCTGATAAAAACATCAGGCATTAAAATTTGGCACTATTATTTTTTACGCTGCTTGATAGTGTCCCGCCAGGGCGGCACGTTTCTCATAAGCATCCCGGGCAATTGAATATCTTCCAGAATTCTGGCAGTTCTTTTAACAACAAAGCTTGCGGACCGCCAATCAGCACCATATTGGCACCCGCTACGATACCTTGCGCTTTTACGCCTCCCAGAACACGATATTCTTCGGAAATCCCGACTACCCGGCCAACACAAGGAAGACTGCTGACTTCCTCAGCGGACAACACTTTGGTATTACCAATCAGGTAGATTTCTATCAGCGTTTGTTCGGCGCCTACTTCAGTATGAATACGCGCCGATATTCACGGGAAGTTGGCCAGGTGTGCCATCAACTGTTTATATTCCGAGCTATTAGGCCGAGTATTGGGAACAAGGATTAAAATCATAAAATAATTTCAATAAGATAACGCCAGTTCCCAATCCATCATAAAACCGGCCCACGATTCTAACCGAAAAAACCGCCGCTTACCACGATTCCGGCAAATGTTGGTAGCGTCATGTTTTTCACCATGCCGTTTGCTGCACAGCATAAATACATCCGCTGATTCTTCTATTTTAATCTTGTCGAATTATACCTGAGACAATTTGTCGCATAGCCATACCGAATAATTTAAGCTAATGTTATAAGTTTTCCAGGTAATTAAAGCTGCACCATCCTAAATGTTCAGTGATCTCAGTCAATCGCCCCTCAGTAAAAATTTGCAACGTTTGTTTCTGCTACGGAACATCGCCATTGCCGCACAGTGCCTGACCTTTGCTTTAGTGTACTGGACCATCGACATTGTCATTCCCTGGACGCAAATGATCACCGTGGTCACGTTGCTCGCTTTGTTAAATCTACTGACATGGATCCGCTTGCATCGCAATTGGCCGGTATCCCACCTGGAATTTTTTTTACAACTCCAGATCGATGTTCTGGCACTCAGCACATTACTGTATTTCAGCGGCGGCTCAACCAATCCATTTATTTCATTATTTCTGTTACCGATGACGATAGCCGCGGCCACGCTGCCGTGGCGTTACACCTGGACCATGGCGATCATCACAATCGCCTGCTACACCTTGTTGCTGTTCAATTACGTGCCATTACCGCATGACCATAACAAGCATCTGATTGAATTTGCATTGCATGTATCAGGGATGTGGCTGGCTTTTGTGTTAAGTACCGTCATCATTGCATGGTTCGTCGTGAGAATGAGCTCCTCCATCCGCGAGCGGGATCAGGATCTCGCCAAGGCTCGAGAGCATGCCTTGCGCAATGAACAAATCATCGCGCTGGGGACATTGGCTGCCGGCGCCGCGCATGAACTCGGCACGCCACTCTCGACCATGGCCGTCGTAGCGGGAGAATTACAGCAGGAATACACGCAGGACGCTGAATTCCAGAATAACATCCATATTCTTCGTGATCAGATCGCGCACTGCAAGCAAACTTTAACGCAGTTATTGGCGAAAGCAGGCCAAGCCAGAGCCGAACATGGCAGCGAATTACCCGTTGACGTCTTTCTTAATCAGATTCTCGATAAATGGAAGCTGATACGCCCCTCGGTTAAGTTCACTTATCAAAGCACAGGTGATTTGCCAGCTCCCAAGATCATGGACAATCAATTATTAAGCCAATCGCTGTTAAATCTGCTGAATAACGCAGCGGATGCATCGTCCGAATGCATTGAAATTAAAAGTCATTGGGACAATAACCTGGAGCTTAAACTGGAAATTAACGATGACGGCAAAGGTTTATCTGCGGAAGTAATGCAGCGTGCCGGCGAAGCTTTCTTTTCCACCAAGGCGCCAGGACAAGGCTTTGGCATTGGCTTGTTCCTCGCCAATGCCAATATTGAGCGATTTGGCGGCAGTGTCCGCTTGTTTAATCTCGAAAGCGGCGGTGCCTGCACACAGGTCGTTTTACCGCTAATTGGATGAATAGCATGATTGAACCTTTATTCACGGATAATAGCGAATACCCGAGCTTACTGATCGTCGACGACGATGAAGTTTTTTGTGATGTATTGTCCAAAGCGCTCACAAAGCGAGGCTTTAGCATCACCTGCGCACACACGATCGATGATGCGCTGAATCTGGCTGAAACATCCACACCGGAATATGCGATTGTCGATCTGAAATTATCCAGCGAATCGGGTTTAGTATTGGTTGAGAAATTGAGAAACCTGGATCCGGGAACCCGAATCGTCATGTTGACGGGGTATGCTAGCATCGCCACTGCGGTAGAAGCGATCAAACTCGGTGCCACGCATTATCTCGCCAAGCCGGTCGACGCGAATGAAATCATGGCGGCTTTTGAACGCACGGTCGGAGAAGCGAATATTCCGATCAGCGCGCATCCTTTATCCGTGGGCCGGTTGGAATGGGAATACATTCAACGCATCCTCACCGAGAACGACAACAATATCTCGGTCACCGCCAGAATTTTAAACATGCATCGCCGTACATTGCAGCGTAAGCTCGCCAAACGGCCACTGCGCGAATAACAAAAGAACTTATAGAAACCCTGCAATTATCCGTATATCCGGACCGATCATGCGCACATCCTGAATCTTAAGCTTTCTTTTTTGTTCAAGATTGGTCAGTTCGGGTAATGCAATCATACCTTGCGCATCGTCACCGATTAAGTGCGGAGCAAAATAAATAATTAATTCATCCACCAATCCGGCTTCAACCAAAGCGCCACTGAGCCCGCTACCGGCTTCCACCAGCACTTCATTGATTCCGGATTCAGCCAGCACCGTCATCATTTGTGGCAGATCAACCGCGCCTTTGGCGTCCGGTAAAACAATAACCCGGGCATTCATCTGACTCAGCACAGCTTCTTTTTCCGGATTCTCTGCATGGGCGGTAAAAATGAATGTTTCTTCCCGTTCTTGCAGCAAGCGAGCCTCCAAAGGTATCGCCAAATGGCTATCGACCACGACTTTCCTGGGTTGACGGTCTGTTTTGATATGCCGGACGGACAACTGCGGATCATCGGACTTTACAGTGCCGATACCCGTCATGATAGCGCACGAACGCGCCCGCCACCGGTGCCCATCGCGCCGCGCCGCTTCACCGGTAATCCACTGGCTGACACCATTATTCAATGCAGTCTTACCATCCAGGCTCGCGGCTGTTTTTAAACGCACCCAAGGCTTCTTTCGCGTCATGCGGGAAACAAAGCCGGCATTCAATGCATGCGCTTCGGCTTGCAACAATCCCGTCTGCACGATAACTCCGGCCTGTTGCAATAACGCCTGCCCACGCCCGGATACCAACGGATTAGGGTCTTCCATCGCCATAACGACCCGTGCGATGCCTGCTGCAATCAGCGCATTGGCACAAGGCGGCGTCCGGCCGTGATGGCTGCATGGCTCCAGCGTCACATAGGCGGTCGCGCCATGGGCCGCTGCTCCCGCATCAACCAAGGCATTAATTTCCGCATGCGGCTGTCCGGCTTTTTCATGCCAGCCGCTGCCCGCAATCTGCCCGTCGCGCACAATCACACAACCGACACGCGGATTGGGTGTGGCGCTATACAACCCCCGCTCGGCTAAGCGCAAGGCATTCGACATGAAGGCATAATCTGCGGCAGAAAAGATCGGCACTTTTATTGCTATGGAGTAATGGACTGTGCTGGCAATAGAACGTCCAGAGCTATTCTATTGATTCAGGATAATTTCTTGGATGACAACGGCTGATGCGGTTTCTGCACTTCCTTGATTGCATCGCGAAAGTCATCCACATCCTGGAAGCTTTTATAAACCGATGCGAAGCGGATATAGGCAACTTTATCGAGTTTATACAGCTCTTCCATCACGCTTTCACCGATGCTGCGCGAGGAAACCTCGCGTTCCCCCATGGCTAAAAACTTCTGCACAATGCGGTCGATCGCAGCGTCGACATAACTGGTAGGAACCGGGCGTTTATGCAGCGCCCGCTTAAAACCCGTCAGTAATTTATTGCGGTCAAATTCCGTCCGGCTGCCATCGTGCTTGACCACTTGCGGCAAACGGAGCTCGACAGTCTCGTATGTGGTGAAACGCTTATCGCAGGCAGGGCAGCGGCGGCGGCGGCGAATCTTGTGACCATCCTCGCTGACCCTGGAATCGATGACATTGGTGTCATCGGCATTACAAAAAGGACATTTCATACGCAGTTAAACCCGCATTAACAACCTGAACAAACGATTATTCACTTCCGTCCAGGTTGATGAGGCTTATCCATAAACCGGAAATTTTGCGCACAATTTTTTTGCTTCAGTAGCCACGCGTGACAAAACCGCCGCATCTTCCGGCGCCGCCAACACATCGGCGATCAGATTAGCCAATTGTTCTGCTTCCAGTTCTTTAAAACCTCTAGTGGTTATCGCCGGTGAACCGACACGAATGCCGCTGGTCACGAAAGGTTTCTGTGGATCGTTAGGGATAGCGTTTTTATTAACGGTGATATGCGCATGTTCCAACGATGCTTCCGCCTGTTTTCCGGTCAGATTCATCGCCCGCAAATCAACCAAGAACATATGACAATCGGTTTGCCCGGATACGATACGCAAACCGCGATTGGTCAGCACTTTCGCCATGACGCGCGCATTCTCGATCACCTGCTCTTGATAATCCTTGAATTCCTTGCTGGCCGCTTCCTTAAATGCCACTGCTTTGGCAGCAATCACATGCATCAAGGGGCCGCCTTGAGTTTGCGGAAAAATAGCGGAATTCAGTGCTTTCTCATGCTCCGGCTTGGCCATGATAATGCCGCCACGGGGACCGCGCAGGGTTTTATGCGTGGTACTCGTCACGAAATCCGCGATGCCAACGGGATTAGGATAAAAACCGGCAGCAACCAGTCCGGCATAATGCGCCATATCGACGAACAAGTAGGCACCTACGGCATCAGCAATTTTGCGAAAACGCCCCCAATCGATGACTCGCGCGTATGAAGAAGCACCTGCAACGATCATTTTTGGTTTATGTTCATGAGCCAGCCGTTCAACTTCGTCATAATCCAGTAGTTCAGTATCCGGATGCAAACCATATGAAATCGAATTAAAAATCTTTCCACTCATGCTCACGCTAGAGCCATGCGTTAAATGACCTCCATGCGCGAGCGACATGCCCAGCAGAGTATCGCCAGGCTTCAGCACGGATAGATAAACCGCTGCATTGGCTTGCGATCCTGAGTGCGGTTGCACATTGACATATTCAGCGCCGAAAAGCGCTTTTAAGCGATCAATCGCTAATTGCTCCACCTGATCCGCATACATACAGCCGCCATAATAGCGTTTTGCAGGATAGCCTTCTGCGTATTTATTAGTTAAAACAGAGCCTTGTGCCTGCATAACTGCGGGACTTGCATAATTTTCCGAAGCAATTAATTCGATATATTCTTCTTGACGTTGTATCTCCCCTTTAATCGCCTGCCATAATTCCGGGTCGACATTTTCTATTGTGTATTTCTGCGAAAACATGGTGATACCAATCCTTTGAAATTTTTTGGAACCGAGAAAATTTGTATATTACCACTACCTGTCGAAACGCTGATAGCTGATCTCATGGCAGCAGCACAAAAAAGACAGGAAATTCTTTGTAAAAGGTTTGAATTTATCTTAATGGACGCTAGTCCGTAGCCATGATTTTAGACCATTCTTTGGCTTTACCGAGAAATTGTTTCTGACCCTCAATGACTTCTCTTGCAAGTGGATTTTCTCAGCGATTTCTATCAAAACTTTTGCTTCGTTATGCAACATTGGTGCGCTTTCGACTTCCAGGCAAGATACGCCAATCGTTATTGATAAATCTGCGCAAACGCCGTCTGAATCAGTGGTAATAAAAATAGGACAAAAATAAAAGCACGTAACAGTATTTCATTTATTCTCCGGAAAATACCTATATCGCACTTTTATTTAGTTGCGGCGGAACTCAAATAATTGCGGCTTCTTCCTCAAATAGCAGCACAACCTTATCGCTACCATCGATGTCAACAGTCACTTTGCCACCGCTGACTAAACGCCCGAACAACAATTCGTCGGCTAACGCGCTGCGAATGGTATCTTGTATCAGCCGTTCCATCGGACGCGCCCCCATGAGCGGATCGAAGCCATGTTTTGCAAGATGATTTCGCAATTTATCCGTAAATGTCGCCTCCACTTTCTTCTCATGCAGTTGAGTTTCAAGTTGAATCAAAAATTTATCGGTTACCTGCAAAATAATTTCCTGATTTAGCGGCGCAAACGAAATAATGGCATCGAGCCGATTGCGGAATTCAGGTGTGAAAAGCTTCTTAATATCGACCAATTCATCACCCGCAGACTTCGATTGTGTAAATCCGATGGAGGATTTGGTCAGAGACTCGGCGCCTGCATTGGTAGTCATGATGATAATGACGTTGCGAAAATCAGCTTTGCGGCCATTATTGTCCGTCAACGTGCCATAATCCATGACTTGCAGCAGAATATTGAAAACATCCGTATGCGCTTTCTCTATCTCATCAAATAATAAAACCGAATAGGGGTGCTTAATCATCGCCTCCGTCAGCAAACCACCCTGATCATATCCGACATACCCGGGCGGTGCGCCGATCAAGCGTGACACCGCATGACGCTCCATGTATTCAGACATGTCAAAGCGATGCAAATGAATGCCTAAGGCATAGGCCAGTTGCCTCGCAACCTCGGTTTTTCCCACCCCAGTTGGGCCCGAGAAAAGGAAAGAACCTACCGGTTTCCGTGGGTTACCAAGTCCGCTTCTCGCCATCTTGATTGCAGAAGTTAATGCATTGATTGCATTATCTTGCCCAAAAACAACTGCTTTCATATCACGACCCAGTGTTCTTAGCTTATTGCGATCATTGGTCGAAATATTCTGCGGCGGGATTCGTGCAATTTTCGCGACCACACTTTCAATTTCACTTTTGCCGATAACTTTACGTTTCTTCGATTTCGGTAATAATCGTTGCGCAGCGCCAGCTTCATCGAGAACATCGATGGCTTTGTCCGGCAAATGCCTATCGTTGATATAGCGTTCCGACAGTTCCGCTGCAGAAACTAATGCACCAGCAGTATATTTAACCTTGTGGTGCTGCTCATAGCGCGATTTCAACCCGCGCAAAATAGCCACTGTCTCATCAACACTGGGCTCATTTACTTCTATTTGTTGGAAACGTCTTGATAATGCATGATCTTTTTCAAAAATTCCGCGATACTCACTAAAAGTGGTGGCGCCAATACATCGTAATTGCCCCGAACTTAAAACCGGTTTCAGCAGGTTCGATGCATCCAAAACCCCACCGGATGCGGCACCCGCACCGATGAGCGTATGAATTTCATCGATAAATAGAATTGCAGCAGGATTATCAGTGAGTTGCTTTAACAATGTTTTTAAGCGTTGCTCAAAATCACCGCGATATTTGGTACCGGCCAACAATGCTCCCATATCAAGCGAATAAATCTGATGCTTTAGCAGAAGATCAGGCACATCTTCTTCGACAATACGTTTTGCTAAGCCTTCTGCGATTGCTGTTTTTCCGACACCCGCTTCACCAACCAGCAAAGGGTTATTTTTACGGCGCCGGCATAGCGTTTGAATAACACGCTCGATTTCCTTTTCACGCCCGATTAATGGATCAATTTTATTAATTAGTGCCAGGTGATTGAGATTCACTGTGTAGCTTTCGAGCAATCCACCGGTATTCGATTCATGTTCTGCCTCTCCTTCGCTCCCGGTTTTAGCGTCATTCTCTTGCGGTACTTTCCGGATATTATGCGAGATGTAATTGACCACATCCAAACGTGTCACACCTCTTTGGTGCAAGAAATATACCGCATGGGAATCTTTTTCACCAAAAATTGACACCAGTACATTAGCACCGGTCACTTCTTTTTTTCCCGATGACTGAACATGCAAGATGGCGCGTTGTATCACCCGCTGAAAACCCAAAGTCGGTTGCGTGTCAACTTCTTCACTGCCTTTAATGACCGGAGTATGCCGTGAAATATGATCCAGCAATACCAACCGCAATTCTTCAATGTCAACTAAGCAAGCATTTAATACTTCAGCGGCGCTTGCATTATCCAGCATTGCCAACAACAAATGCTCCACTGTAATGAATTCATAGCGTTTTTGCCTGGACTCCACAAACGCCATGTGCAAACTGACTTCCAAATCTGGCGCGATCATTTCAGTTTTCCTCCATTACACATCTCAGTGGATGCTGATTCTTCCTGGCAAATTCAATCACTTGCTTAACCTTTGTACTTGCAATATCACTAGGGTAAATGCCACACACTCCAACTCCCTCCGTATGCACCTTTAACATTATTCGCGTCGCTTGCTCTTGATTCATAGAAAAAAATAGCCTCAACACCTCAATCACAAACTCCATCGGTGTAAAATCATCATTCAATAATAGTATCTTATACAGCGGAGGCTGCTCATGCTTTACCTTATCCTCTGCAAGTTTAACGGCTTCTGTGTTACTTTCCGTCATCACGCTTTTCCCTATCTGACTCCAATTATAAATATAATTAGCATAAAAATACTTCCTTCCAGTGATGACATATTTGACGATTACGACAAAATTTTCAAGTCTCTTAAGATAATTACCAAATCCACAAACATAAATATCCCGTAACCTCTTGACTTTAACCCTGGATTTGCGTAAAACAGCAAATGGCGTTTGACTTCAAGTTTTCAGCGGTACTGGTTTTATCCGTCAATGGTCTTGAAATTCAAATAGTATTAGGGTTTCCGGCCCAGTTTTTTATATAGGAAGTAGAAATGGCAACAGGTACAGTAAAATGGTTCAACGATTCCAAAGGTTTTGGTTTTATTACTCCAGATGATGGCAGTGAAGATTTATTCGCGCACTTCTCAGCAATCAATATGTCCGGATTTAAAACCCTTAAAGAAGGTCAAAAAGTGAGTTTTGATGTCACTCAAGGACCTAAAGGAAAACAAGCCTCTAATATCCAATCCGCTTAACTTTTATAAAATACTGGTTTAGTACTTATTGACAATAATAAGGTTTTAGCCTGATATTAAAATGCCTCTTTCTGTAACAGAAAGAGGCATTTTTTTACCTTCTTTTTCAACCCCTAACTTTATTAAGCTAGATATTTAATCATCGCATTTCCAAAAGCAGAGCACGAAACCTGCTGAGCGCCCGGCATTAATCGCGCAAAATCATAAGTAACAATCTTATGCTGAATAGTCGCTTCCATCGCTTTGATAATCATATCGGCCGCTTCCACCCAACCCATATGACGCAGCATCATCTCCGCAGATAATATGATCGAACCGGGATTTACCTGATCTTTCCCGGCATATTTAGGCGCAGTGCCATGCGTCGCCTCAAAGATCGCAACTGAATCACTCAAATTAGCTCCCGGTGCAATGCCAATCCCCCCAACCTGCGCGGCCAGTGCATCAGAAATATAATCACCGTTCAGATTTAAAGTAGCTACCACATCATATTCTTCCGGGCGCAATAAGATTTGCTGCAAAAAAGCATCCGCGATCACATCTTTAATGATAATTCCACCCTTTTCCGGCGGCAATTTCATCCATGGACCGCCATCCAGCAACTCTGCCCCGAATTCATTGGCTGCCACTGCATAACTCCATTTCTTAAATGCGCCTTCAGTAAACTTCATGATATTGCCTTTATGCACCAGCGTTAACGATTTACGCTGATTGTCTATGGCATACTGAATGGCTTTGCGTACAAAACGCTCAGTACCTTCTCTTGAAACAGGCTTAATACCGATACCGGAGGTTTGAGGAAAACGTATACTCGTTACCCCCATATTTTTAACCAAGAAATCAATTACTTTCTTAGCAGACTCAGATTCCGCCTCCCATTCAATGCCGGCATAAATATCCTCGGAATTTTCCCGGAAAATGACCATATCCGTTTTTTCCGGACTTTTCACAGGACTGGGTACGCCGTTAAAATAGCGCACAGGCCGCAAACAGATATATAAATCGAGCTGCTGACGCAACGCGACATTAATCGAACGAATACCCCCACCTACCGGAGTTGTAAGCGGACCTTTGATGGAAACCACAAACTCTTTTGCGGCCTGTAAGGTTTCATCCGGTAACCACACATCCGATCCATACACTTGCGTTGCTTTCCCACCTGCATAGATTTCCATCCATGAAATCTTGCGTTTCCCGCCGTAGGCCTTTTCAACTGCCGAATCAACAACCTTTTTCATTACTGGAGTAATATCAATACCAATCCCGTCACCTTCAATAAAAGGAATGATTGGATTATCAGGCACTGTCAATAAACCATCGGTACTGATCCGAATTTTTTCTCCATCACTGGGGATTGTTACATGCTGATACATAGCATCTCCAAGTATTCAAATACAATTTATAATGAGCCAATTATCGGGGGTTTTTATGCAAAACTATATGGCTGCCCTTTCCCAACCGTACCGCAAGAAATTCTCACTCTTACACTGGAAATGGACTTTAACTCGATGAGCATTATACGTTATAAATAGGATGCCTTTCCATGACAGACAATATCAGCAATAACCATTATTAATGCTGACCATTCAAATCAGTTTTCAAACTCAATTGAGCAAAATCAATAAATTATCAAAATTACCTCATGTGATTTATTCTCTATAATGAATTTAAATCTTCTCATACCCGATCTATTCTGGCCCGATGCATCACAGCAAAACATTTATGATGAATTACAGATGCGTCACTTGGTAACACTGTTATCAAAAAGCATCTCCTCGACAAATCCAATCCATGCAACGGAAGCTTGGCTGTGCCAACAGTTTAATATCGCACGACAACAAAATAACTGGCCTATTGCACCGATCATGTTGCACACCGACGCTCCTGACCTGGCAAAAGCCAGTAAAGATTTTTGGATGCGTGCCGATCCTGTTCACCTTCGCATTGAACAAAATCATATCATGCTCGCTGATAGTCAAGCTTTCCGGATCACCGATGAAGAAGCCAATGAATTGATACAAGATATCAATCATAATTTCAGTCATGATGGTTTCACTTTGTTGTCATTACGACCGGACCGGTGGTACATCCGCTTACCTGCGATAGCAGACATGCAAACGCATATGCTTAGCCAGGTCACTTGTAAAAACATCAATAATTTTTTGCCATCCGGTGCTGACAGCGTGCTATGGCATAAAGTTTTCAATGAAATTCAAATGTTATTGCATGAACACCCGGTTAATCAAGCACGTGAATCGCGTGGTGAGTTAACCATTAATAGCATCTGGTTATGGGGTGGCGGAAGCATGCCGCAATTTGTCCGGTCGCCTTATACGCATGTGTGGAGTAACGATGATCTACCTCGCGCATTAGCACTTGCCAATGGTACAAACCATTCAAGGCTACCAGCCGATGCGGACGAATGGCTCATGACGCAACCAAACGGCGATCATCTTGTAGTATTGGATTCATTGCGAGAGAAAGCTCAATATAGAAATGCTTATGGCTGGCGTGAAACACTGAAGGATATGGAGCAAAACTGGTTCTCTCCTTTACATACAGCGCTCAAGGAAGGAAAAATCAATCAATTGACCATCACGGCGTTAAATGAGACTTCATCGCGAGACTTTTCGTTGACACGTTCCGACTTATGGAAATTTTGGCGCATAACCAAACCACTTTCCATTCACAGTAAAATACACTAGCCGGATTATGAACAAATATTTTTGCGATATCTTTACTGCCATATCCCTTTATCAAGAATTTCAGCTAACAGGAATAAGGAATTACCGTGCAAAAAACTTCTTTATTTAATATTGTTAAGCCTTATTTGGCCATCAGCATTGCGTTCACGCTGGCAGTTACCCTAGCAGCTGGCCCATACTTGGCCGCCGAAATTGCATCGCACTGGCAAACTGCATTATGGTTTTCATTAATCTTCATGATCTTGATCACAATCATTCAGATAGCACGCGCAGAGAAAAATACTCGGAATCTTTCCGATCAACTTATTGTAAGCAAGGAAAGATTAGGTAATGAGATCAAGCACCGGTTATGGGCGGAAAAAACCGCTTCCGAGAATAAAGTAAAATCGCAGTTTATTGATGAAAACATTCCAGTCATGCTGGCTTATTTTAATAACGATCTGCGTTGCCGCTACCATAACCGGATTTTCCGCCGCTGGTTCGGACTAAAACCGGATCAGATCGATGGCCGGCATTTAAAGGAATTTTCTAACGAAGAATTCTTCTCGGATATTCAAAATCGTATCGAAGAAATCTTGGTCGGGAAAACCATACATAACGAACGCGTTCTCAAATCCACCAAAGGTTTTCCTTATATTTTCACGGAGCAGTACCTTCCGCATCTTGACAATAAAGGCAAAACGATCGGCTTCTATACATTGCACACACCTCGGGCGCAAGAAAAAACCCGTGTTTCACCAAAAAATATCAAAGAAGAAAACACAGCAAAAACAGAACCGAAGAAACCCGATCCGGTACCTATTAAGAACGAAGCAAGCCTTCAGCCAAACACGCAGACGTCTAAACAACAGGGTGTAACTGCTGCGCGCATCGCTCAAGCCATTGAGGGCGGAGAATTTAATTTATATTGCCAAAAAATAATTCCCATCAAACCCTCAGTTTCTTCGTCTTCCCATTACGAAATTCTGATCCGTATGCACGAGGAAGAAAATAATCTTATGCCTCCGGGCTCGTTCCTACCGCTTGTCGATCAATTCAAGATGATGCCCAAGCTGGATCGGTGGATCATTAATCACATTATCCATTGGCTGTCGGATCACCCAAATGCCAATTCAGTATTTTATTTGAATGTCGCCAAAGACTCCTTAAGCGATCAGGCCTTTCCCGGTTTCATTCAAGATTTATTAAAGAGAACAGGCGTTCCTGCTTCCAGCCTTTGTTTTGAAGTTGAAATTTCCGATGCGGAAACTCTTACCAGTGACACTTGCACGTTTACCAACAAAATTCGTGAATTAGGTTGCCTGGTATCACTATGTAGTTTCAATGAAACCCCGGAATCACTCAGTTTACTCGATAAGATCAAAGCTGATTATCTGAAAATAGATGGAAGCATTGTTTGCAACATACTGCGCGATGAGGATGACTTAGCCAAAATAATTAGCATTAACCAATTTGCCACTAAGGCCGGCACTCAAACAATCGCTGAACTCGTTGAAACGGATGACATCACTGCGAAGCTGCGGGAAATTGGCGTGGACTATGCACAGGGATTTGGTATTGCTAAGCCCCATCCATTCAATGATCTTGAATCGGTTGCTTAGCGCCATAAGTATTGAAAAAATGTATCGATAAAAACAAAAGGCGCAATTAACTATAATTGCGCCTTTTGTTTTAGACTTTAAAATCCATTACATCATAGAGCTTTGACCATGCTCTCCACAACTTTCTTGGCATCGCCAAAAATCATCATGGTCTTATCCATGTAGAACAGATCATTATCGAGCCCAGCATAACCGACGGCCATACTGCGCTTAACCACCATAACGGTGCGCGCTTTATGCACATCCAATATCGGCATGCCATAAATCGGGCTACCGGCAACATAAGCCGCAGGATTGACCACGTCATTCGCACCCAATACCAAAACCACATCGGTATTCGAGAAATCACTGTTGATTTCTTCCATTTCCTGTACTTGTTCGTAAGGAATCTCAGCTTCCGCCAGCAACACGTTCATATGACCTGGCATACGTCCGGCTACCGGATGTATGGCAAAGCGCACATTGACGCCTTTTTCATGCAATTTTTCAGCCAGTTCTTTCACCGCATGCTGCGCTCTGGCAACGGCTAAACCGTAGCCCGGCACGATAATCACGCTATCGGCATTCCCCATCAGGAAAGCTGCGTCGTCGGCACTACCGCTACGGTGGGTTTTCTGCTCACCGCTATCCGCTGCCACAGTACCACCATCGCTGCCAAAACCACCCAGAATAACGGACAAGAATGGACGATTCATCGCTTTACACATGATATATGAGAGAATCGCACCCGAACTGCCCACTAGCGATCCGGCAATGATCAGCATTGGATTACCCAACGAGAAGCCGATACCTGCTGCAGCCCAGCCTGAGTAGGAGTTCAACATGGAAATCACCACCGGCATATCCGCGCCACCGATTGGAATGATAATCAGGAATCCCAGCACAAACGCGATTGCGGTCATGGCAATAAATGCGGTCCAATTAGTCGTTTCACTGAAGAAGAACCATAAACCGCAGCCAACCATCGCGAGCGCCAACAGCAAATTAACCGCATGCTGACCGCCAAATACGATCGGTGTGCCACTCATACGTCCTGACAGTTTTAGGAATGCAATGACGGAGCCTGACCATGTCATGGCACCGATAAACGTGCCCAAAAACAGTTCCAGCTTACTGCCCGCAGGCAATACCTCGGGCAAACCGAATGAAACCGGATTATTGACTGCTGCAATTGCGATAAAAACTGCCGCCAAACCAACCAGTGAATGCATAAATGCAACCAGTTCAGGCATTGCAGTCATTTGCACGCGTTGCGCCACGATTGCACCGATCAGACCGCCCACGGCAATACAACCCAAAATCAAAATCCAGTTTTGCGTCAGCGTCAGAGTTGTGGCAACAGCAATGGCCATGCCAATCATGCCAAAAAGATTGCCGCGGCGCGCAGACTCGGGCGAGCTCAGCCCCTTTAACGCCAGTATGAAGAATACCGAAGCTACTAAATATGCAAGTGCAACCAGATTTGCTGACATTTAGGCGTTTCCTTTTTTATCTTTTTTCTTGAACATTTCCAGCATGCGCTGACTTACCAGAAACCCGCCAAATACATTAATCGCAGCCAACGTAACCGCTGCGGCACCCAGCCAGACACCCCAATCGGTTTCCGCAGGACCGGCCGCCAGCATGGCACCAACCAAGATAATACCGGAAACGGCGTTGGTTACCGACATGAGCGGGGTATGCAGTGCGGGTGTGACGTTCCACACTACATGGTAGCCGACAAAAATGGCCAGCACAAAGACCGTTAAATTAACAATCACCGGATCGACTTCACCAATCATGATTACTCCTTTAAATTATGATGTAGCGGCGATCTCTCCGCCGCCGCACAGTAATGTTCCCGCAATGATCTCATCCGTACGATCTATTTTTAATTCACCGCTTGCCGGATCAAGCATCAGATTCAGAAAATTCATCAGGTTGCGCGCATACAGAGTGCTGGCATCCGCTGCCACCAAACCGGGCAGATTCGCAATACCAATCAGATGCACCCCATGTTTGACTACAGTTTGATTTAATTCCGATAGCGGGCAGTTACCGCCAGCTTCCACCGCCATATCGACGATCACCGACCCCGGCTTCATCGCCTGAACGGTTTCTTCCTTGATCAGAACAGGCGCTGGTCGTCCTGGAATGAGCGCGGTGGTGATAATGATATCTGCCGCGATCGCACGTTCATGCACTAATTCACCCTGGCGCCGCTTGTAATCATCGGACATCTCAGTTGCATAACCACCTGCTGTCTCAGCCTTGGCTTCTTCTTCATCGCTGAGCGGCACTTCCACAAACTTGGCGCCCAAACTTTCTACTTGTTCTTTCACCGCCGGACGCACATCAAAAGCTTCAACCACAGCTCCCAGTCTTTTCGCCGTTGCAATCGCTTGCAAACCAGCAACACCCGCACCCAGAATTAATACCCGCGCTGCTTTGACAGTACCCGCCGCTGTCATCAACATGGGAAAGAATTTTTGATACACATTGGCCGCCATGATCACCGCTTTATAGCCTGCGATATTTGCTTGCGATGACAAAACATCCATATTCTGCGCCCGCGAAATGCGCGGCAATTTTTCCATCGCAAAGGCGGTCAACCCATGCTGCGTCAGCGCATCGACACCTTCCTTATGATGCGGCGACAATAATCCCAGCAATACCGAATCTTTGCGCATCATGGCCAGCTCGGCGGATTCCGGGCCACGCACTTTGAGTACAATTTGCGCTTGCGCATACAACTCAGCCACGTCAGCGACAATCGTCGCACCAGCCTCCTGATAGGCCGAATCCGGTATACTCGCTCCCGCCCCAGCGCCTGATTGCACTGAAACCTTATGAACACCCTTGGCAGTATATTTTTTCACGGTCTCCGGTGTAGCTGCTACACGCGTTTCTCCGCCGCGAATCTCTGCTGGTATGCCTATATGCATTGATAATCTCCCTTTTCTTGCCAACCTGCTTGCAAATAAAAACTAAAATTGTGCTTAATTTTTTAATGAATTGCGGATTATAAATCAATTTGCGCGCAATGCCATTAATTGGATCAGGAAAAACTTGATATGACTGGATTCTTTGATAACTGACCCAGTTTATTGTAGTGATAATGACAACACATGAAGCGCACAGAGCAGCGGATGAAACCGGCTGCTCCGCCACTCATCTCAATGCATTTTTCTTAAGCTGCCTGGAAAACTGCGGTTTTTGCCACGAAGTTCACTCATCCATTTTGCTGAATTCGTTTTCCAATTGTTGGGTAATTCGCTCCAGCAAGGGCGGAATCTTTGTTAATAACGATTCCGCGTCGGACCAGTTATTATTGACGCCTGCTGTCTCAAGGGCTTCGCATAAATCGGCAAAACTCGCAGCACCGATTGTTCTGGCCGACGATTTCAATTTATGCCCTAAACGGCCTAGCGCAAGTAAATCTTTTTCAGCTTGCGCGGCTTTCATTTCCACTAACGTATCATTGGCCACTTCGATAAATTTGAGGCCGAATTTACGTACCAGCGCTGAGTTGTTATGAAACATCTGACTCATCACTGAAATATCAACCGGTAACGGCGCTTCCGGATCCGGCCCTTCTTCGACTTGTTTTATCACTTCCGTCATACTCCGGTTTTTAAACAACGATCGATCCAGCGGCTGGTCAGTTTCTCTTGCACTGTATTCTGACGCAAGCGCGTTGCAAGCCCAGGGAAATCGACCTGATCCAATGGCTGATCCTGATTAAAGCAGGAGAATACATACGTAATTTTTCCGGTCTCAGGATCTTCATGCGGTTGTAGACACTGCGCGCAGATTTCCTTCATCATGCACTGCATCGGCGAGTTGATCGAGCCGATCGCAAAATGATCTGCTTTCAAGTAAGGCTTCAACTGATGATGACGTGCAACCCCGACCGCCGCCATCATGCGATCCGAACCGATGGCAATAATATGATCCACATCGGACAAGGCCACCGGCTGCGCACCCAGCTCACCACTGGCATAAGCCACCATGGCCTGGACGATATTACCAACATAACTTTTATCTTGCGGACGTGTCGCCGTAAAACCCGGCGCTTCATCGCAGCACCATACCACGATGTCAGCCGCGGCTTCAATTTCCGCCACTTTGTAGCGGTCGACCAGTTTTTTGTAGCCAGCGAAATACAGCACTTTCGATCCTGCTGCGCGTGCCGCCGCGCCAATGGAGAACAACACTGCATTGCCTAAACCGCCCCCCACCAGTACCACGGTCTCATTGGATGGAATCTCTGTCGGTGTTCCCGTTGGCCCCATCAGCACAACCGGTTCACCCGGTTTCAACATCGCGCACAAATCGGAAGATCCGCCCATTTCCAAAACAATGAGGGAAACCAGTCCGCGCTCAATGTCCACCGAAGCTCCCGTCAATGCAAGGCCTTCCATCGCCAACCGGGTATTTTCGGCCTGTGTCGCCAACGTGGCAAAATTCTGGAAGCGGTAGAACTGACCCGGCTGAAAATGCTCTGCCGCCATCGGTGCATGCACAACCACTTCGATAATATTCGGCGCAAGCCTTTCCACTTTGTAAACCATGGCCCGCAACCGGTTGTTCAAGTTTGCGAAGAATTGCCCGGCGGGTTGATCCAACGACGGTTTGATCCGCTCCAGTACCCGGCTTACCACCGGATAACCTTGTTTGGCGCTGGACATCGCTTTCACGACATTGCCCGAATAAGAAGGATGTAAATCGCCAAAGAAACTGATGAAACGGCCATCTTGCGCATCCTTGTAGCGGCTCAGCAATACCGACGGATAGTCCGGTTTGGGATTGGCATATGTCGGCTTGATCGGGTTACCTTCTTCATCGCAAGCATTGAAGTAGCGGCCATCGAGTTGATAAATTTCTCCATCTTCACGCGCCAATACCGTATTGGGCTGCGTTCCCGCGGCAACGAGCAAAGCGCGCGCCGGTAACTCAACCTTTCCGGCATCTTGCCACTGCCCGGTTTCATCGCGTTTCTGCACGGCAAATTGCACCGACTGAGTATGTCCCCAGGCATCAATGTTAACTCGCGTTGGCGTCATTCCCTCGGCAAACCAGATCCCTTCTTCCAGCGCTTTCTCCACTTCTTCATGATTCAACGTATAGGAAGGACTATCGATCAAACGCTTGCGGTAGGCGATGGTTGCGCCCCCCCAGGATTGCAGCAGAGGGATGATACGCGGCGTGCGTTTTTCCTGTTCAGCCACCGCCCGTTCGGCGCGAATGGCACGGGCATGCGAGAGAAATTCATCGGCAATTTGCTGTTCTTCCTCATCCCATACTGCACGGATTGCCGCCTCCCCTTGCACCGCCGTTAGAATTTCATAGCGCTGCAAGAATTTCTCCACCTGTACTGGATAATACGCCAGTGCTTCGGTTGCGGTATCGATCGCGGTCAAACCGCCGCCAATCACCACCACCGGCAAGCGTAACTGCATATTGGCAATGGAATCGCTCTGCGCGGCTCCTGTCAGTTGCAGCCCCATCAGAAAATCCGATGCCGCACGCACACCGCGCGCCAATCCATTCGGCAAATCCAGCACGGTCGGACGCCCGGCACCGGCAGCCAGTGCTACATGGTCGAATCCCATGGTAAAAGCATCATCGGTCGTCAATGTGCCGCCAAAACGCACGCCGCCGAACAATGCGAATTCTTCCCGGCGTTCCAGTAACAAGCGGATCAGTTTCAGAAAGTTTTTATTCCAGCGCACGGTAATGCCATATTCCGCCACCCCGCCGAAACCGCCCGGCATACGTTGATCCAGATTTTCTTCCAGCGCACTGGCAAGGCGGATCGCTTGAAATGGCACGCGCTCACCCTTCTGGTTAACACCCGAGATGTCTCCCGGCAGAGGTTCGATCTTAAGTCCGTCAATACCGACGACGGTGTGCCCTTCATTCATCAAATGATGTGCCAGCGTGTAACCGGCCGGGCCCATGCCCACCACCAGAACCTTGCGTCCGGATGCCGGTTTCGGTACTGGACGGTGCAGATTCAAAGGATTCCAGCGCGTCAGCAGACTATAAATCTCAAATCCCCACGGCAGCGCCAATACGTCCTTCAACGTGCGGGTCTCGGCTTGTGGAATATCAACCGGCTCTTGCTTCTGATAAATGCAGGATTTCATGCAATCGTTGCAGATACGGTGACCGGTTCCGGCACACATCGGATTATCCAGTGTAATCATGGCCAAACTGCCCACGGCGACACCCTGCGATTTGAGTTTATGAAACTCCGAAAT
>FSSH01000626.1_pt2 | contig 35330 bp, 36 predicted proteins | sample 1166101 | NCBI WGS metagenome assembly FSSH01 (sample SAMEA32972668, study PRJEB13176) | freshwater metagenome | biome: Drinking water system; feature: Biomass in drinking water that filtered by 0.45 um membrane; material: drinking water | place: USA | collected 2012-12-20 | depth 0 m
TGGTGTTCGACGGTTACACCATTGTCCGGCAATTACACGCCAGCAGCCGTAGCCATATTTATCTGGCGGTGGACAGCGAGACCCAGGCGCAGGTGGTGATTAAAACCCCGTCCATCGACTTGCGTGGCGATCCGGCCTATCTGGAACGCTTTCTGATGGAAGACTGGATTGCCCGGCGCATCAACAACCCGCATGTATTAAAGCCTTGCGCGCAGACCCGCAAACGCAATTTTCTGTATGTTGCCACGGAGTTCATCGACGGTCAGACCCTGAAACAATGGATGATCGATCATCCGCAGCCGGATCTGGAAACCGTGCGCGGCATCGTCGAACAAATCGCCAAGGGCTTGCGGGGTTTTCATCGTCTGGAAATGCTGCACCAGGATCTGCGGCCCGATAACATCATGATAGACGGCACCGGCACGGTGAAAATTATCGATTTCGGTTCGACCCGAGTCGCCGGCGTGATGGAAATGGGTATTCCCATCGGTCACCAGCATATGCTCGGCACCGCGCAGTATGCCGCGCCGGAGTATTTCCTGGGCGAGCCGGGCTCGGTGCGTTCCGAGCAGTTTTCCCTGGCGGTGATTGCCTACCAAATGCTGACCGGCAAACTGCCTTACGGCGCGGAAGTGGCCAAATGCAAATCCAGGGCCGCGCAAAACAAACTCAGCTACGACGCCACCTTGTACCGTAACCGGGATATTCCGGGCTGGATCGACGACACCATCCGCAAGGCCGCGCATCCCGACCCGCATAAACGCTACGAAGACTTGTCCGAGTTTATCTTCGATTTACGCCATCCCAATCCGGCGTTCTTGACCAAGACCGGGCCGGCGTTGTTGGAAAGCAACCCTGCGGCGTTCTGGAAAGGCGTGTCGTTTATCCTGGCGGCGGTGATTGTCGGTTTGTTGCTGAAGTGAAATGCTAGTCAGTCAAGTCATCGATCCCGATTTACCGGTAAGGCCGAGATACGCTGTTCGATGTCTTGCATCAGTTGTTTGTAGGCTTCGCCGTCGGTGCCGTCGAAGCGGCGGATAAACTCTGCCTCGCTTAGCGATTCCGGTAAGTCGGCGGTGGCCGGCATCATTTGATTTTCATCGGCGCTGGCTAATATTGATTGGATTTTCCGCGCCAGTGCCGGGCTGGCGACGGCTTGTTCGCCCATGCGGGTGCCGGCCCGGTCGGCGGCGATGTCGTTAAACGAAAAGCCGCTACCGCCGCGCGAATCTTCTATTTCCTTAAACAAACCTACCGCATCGGCTAAAGGCGTGCCGGAATAGGCGGCCAGCATCGCCGAAACCAGGTAATGCTTGGTCAGATCGTCGCGGCCGTTCAGCGTAACCTTGCGCCAAATCGGGCGTGGCCATAACCGTGATTCCGGGACGATTTTGATTAGACGCTGTTGGTTGACGTATAGCGTCAGTACCAATATTAATGCCCGGTTTTCCGCAATCGGGTCGCCGCTGGCGCTTCTTTGTAATGCCAGTTTAAATAGCGGTTTACTGAGATCAGTGAGACTGACGCTTTTGTTATCTGCCTGGCTTAGTTCTGCTAAACGCTGCTGATAAGCTTCCAGTCGTTGCAGGTCATCAGGCGTTAGCAATGCGCCGCGCAATTTGCCGGGTAAGTCCGCTTGCCAACGATACGTGACCGTCAGGCGCTGCGGTTGAAACAGCACATGTTTGACAATGTTGGCGAAGGCTTGCCGATCCGCCGCCGGTTGTAAGGTGTTGAGCGCCAAACTCAGCAAGGGTTTAGCCAGCACGCCGGGCAGTCGTAGTTTACCCACAGACAGTTGGTCTACGTCCGGTAGGGTGGAGGATTGCTTGAGCTCCAGCGTCAAATTCAGGTATTGACCCACGGGATTACGCGGCAAACGCAGGGTGGCGTCGATGTGAGCCCGGCCTTTGTCGATCCGTAAGCCCGCCACGCCGTTGGCGTATTGATTGGCCAGGTAATTGATCGCCAGATCCAGTTCCTGTTGATCCAGTGCAACTCTGGCGATTGCGCCGGATTTCAGTCGGCGCGGATCGTTTTGCCGAAAAATCAGTTTGCCTCGGGCAATTTGTTCCGGGGTCAGGTCGGCTCGGGTTTGTAATTTCGGAGTATCGTCAATTGCCAGCCATAGCGTCAGTCCAAACAATACAGGTAATAGCAACACTGTCAGCAGCAAGCTTTTTGCAATCCATTTCATGGGGCGTTCTGTTCAATCCTTGCTGCCGGAAATGACCATGCTAAACGTTTAACACCTTATTGCCGGCCTTGAGCTAATGCGGTTTATTGCGCTGTTCTTCATATGCGGACGGACTAATGCCGGCGCTTGCCAGATATTCGCGCAGATGTTTGATTTCTTGTTTATTGCAAATGCCGCTGTGATGCGGATGATGCAACACGCCTTCGATGTTATTCAACGTCACATGAAAGCGGGCGCCATGGCTGGGTTGCAGGTCGGCACCCAGATGATGCAACAGCGATTCTATTTCCCGCCAATGGATGTTGCCGCTAATTGGATCCTGGAATATCGCGCGTAGCAGATTTAAATGGTGGCTCATGGCTACATCCTCCTGAATTAATTCGATAGCTTAAGTCTGAACCGGTTTGAGGTTCAACTTGGCTCGCAGCAGCGGTATTTAATGATATTTGTTTCAAAATATGAAACAAATCATCTTATAAATGCCTTATTGTAAATAAATTGCAAAGGTTTATAGTTAAACCGTCTCCAATGAATCGACTGAAATCCAGTCAAGGCGGAAAAATGAACAAGTCAAGCAATCTGTATAAAGACATCGTCACCGGATTGTTTTTTGCTACCGGTATGTTCAGCTTCCTGTCCGGTCAGTTTGTTCTTTCCACACTGTTTTTTGGCGCTGCTTCCCTGTTTAGCAATATCGAAGTGGCTAAACCGGTCCGGTTTTAAGTTTTTTCGTAGTACCTCCTCGTTGTAAAGCTACACATTCCACAGCCTCCACCCTGCTCAAGGTGGGGGCTTTTTTTGTATTCAAGCAGGCGATTTCTCAGTCGGACTTGGAGGTTTTTGCCGGGTCTGAAACCGCGGTATATTCAGCTTCCAGGCTTTGCCCGTCAACCTGTGCATTTTTCAGCTTTCGCAGCAACCACCAGCCTCTGATACCGATTATTGTCAGCGGAATTAGCAGTAAGGCAAAAAAAGCCGAAAACACCACGGTACCCAAAACCGCGCCGGCGATCATTGCCGGAATGCTCAGCAGATTGGACAGCTTGCTTTGTGGAGGTGACTCAAGGCGGGGATGCGCACCGGAGCTGTCGATGAGTATGGTTTTCTTGTAGATTTTTAACATGTCGGGCACCTTTTAAAATGGTACGAGGCCGGCCTCGTTCCCGAAAAGGACTAAGGGGTCGTCAGCTTTCCAGGGCGGGTATTTTCGCATAACCGCCGCGAACAGATTGGATGTTAAAAAGTCGTCCAACCAGTGTTGCAAGGCCGGGTAGGGTGAGCTGGCAAACCAAGTGTTATCCACTGCGGCAAACTGCCGGATAAACGGCGCAATGGCGGCGTCGGCCAAGCCGAAAGTTCCGCTGCACAAGAATCGGGTCCGCTGCAAGCGGGTTTCCAGCTCGGCTAAAAACACCTCACCGTGTTGACGATAAACAGTTTGCGTTTGTTCCGGATAGCGGTCCGCATATTTGTAGCGGTCCAAATAGTATTTGAAATCGCCGTCGTTCCAGTCGATTAATCGCTGCGCATCTTCCGGCATTTGGTCCAGCCAGTCTTGCGGGTCGTGTTGCGCCAAGGCCCACCGCATAATATCCAGGCTTTGTTCGATCACTTGGCCGTCGGGCAACACTAATACCGGTACGGTGCCTTTTGGCGAAACGCTTAGCATCGCCTCCGGTTTATTACTGAGCTCGATTTCTCTGAGCGCGACGCTTAGCCCCGATACGGCAATGGCTAAGCGTGCCCGCATCGCATACGGACAGCGGCGGAAGTTGTAAAAGATCGGATAAATCGGTTCTGCGGTGAGGGACGGTGCAATCATATCGGGCTTGTCAGTGACACATTACTGTAAATGATCGTTGATTAAAGTCTGGTAAAATAACCCATTTTCGCGTCAACCCATTTATTTCGTCACACGCCTGAAACGGCGACAACGCTCTTTTTACTCTTAATCCCCGGACACTCTCTTGATTTCTACCGCTAATATCACCATGCAATTCGGGGCCAAGCCCCTGTTTGAAAACGTTTCCGTGAAATTCGGCAACGGCAACCGCTACGGCCTGATCGGCGCCAACGGCTGCGGCAAGTCGACCTTTATGAAAATCCTCAGCGGCGACCTGGAACCTACATCCGGCAACGTCAGCGTCGACGCCAACGAGCGTTTGGGTATCTTGCGCCAAAATCAGTTCGCTTACGAAGAGCAAAGAGTATTGGATGTGGTGATGATGGGCCACGCCGAGATGTGGGCGGCTATGTCTGAGCGTGACGCCATCTACGCCAATCTGGAAGCCAGTGAAGACGACTATATGCGCGCTGCTGATTTGGAAACGGTATTCGCCGAATTCGGCGGCTATACCGCCGAAGCCCGGGCCGGCGAATTATTGTTGGGTTTGGACATCCCGCTGGAACAACACAATGGCCCGATGAGCGCGGTGGCGCCAGGCTGGAAACTGCGGGTATTGCTGGCGCAAGCCTTGTTTTCCAATCCCGACATCATGCTGCTCGACGAGCCGACCAACAACCTGGATATCAACACCATCCGTTGGCTGGAAAACGTACTGAATGAGCGCAATTCCACCATGGTCATCATCTCGCATGACCGGCATTTTTTGAATAGCGTTTGCACCCACATGGCCGACCTGGACTACGGCGAATTGCGGGTGTATCCAGGCAACTACGACGATTACATGACCGCCGTGACCCAAGTGCGCGAGCAGTTACTGGCCGGCAACGCCAAGAAAAAAGCCCAGATCGCCGAATTGCAAACCTTCGTGGCGCGCTTTTCGGCGAACGCTTCCAAAGCCAAGCAAGCCACTTCCCGGGCGCGGCAGTTAGAGAAAATCAAGCTCGACGAAGTCAAACCGTCCAGCCGGGTCAATCCGTTTATTCGTTTCGATCAAGCTAAAAAGCTTTACCGTTTGGCGGTGGAAGCTAAAGATTTGGCCAAAGGCTACGGCGCGGAACCCTTGTTCAAGAACTTGAACATGATGATTGCGGTCGGCGAGCGGGTGGCGGTGATTGGTCCCAACGGTATCGGTAAATCTACCTTGCTGAAAACCCTGGTCGGTGATTTGAGCCCGGACAGCGGCGAAGTGAAGTGGGCGGAAAACGCAGACGTCGGTTATTTTGCGCAGGATCATGCCGAGGATTTTGCCGAAGACATGCCGCTGATTGAATGGATGGGCCAATGGCGCAAAGAATCCGACGACGATCAAACCATACGCGGCACGCTGGGGCGTTTGTTGTTTTCCAATGACGAAATCAACAAATCCGTAAAAGTCATTTCCGGTGGTGAGCAAGGCCGGATGTTGTTCGGCAAATTGATTCTGCAAAAAAACAACGTCATGGTGCTGGATGAACCCACCAACCATTTGGATATGGAATCGATCGAATCACTGAACGCGGCCTTGGAAAACTATCCAGGCACGCTGATTTTCGTCAGTCACGACCGCGAGTTTGTGTCGTCATTGGCGACCCGGATTATCGAACTCACGCCGAACGGCATCGTCGATTTCAGCGGTAATTACGAAGACTATTTAAACAGTCAAGATATCAACTAAGGCTAAGCCGCCAGGCGCGGATAGTCGGTCAGTAATCTCTGGCACCGCGCACGAACAGCGTCGCACCAACGTCGGTATACACCTCGCGGTGCGCGCTGCCGGCCGGCGCCAGTTGGTAGTCGCCGGCGCGCAGCAAGACGTCGTCGATAAACAAGTCGCCGTCCAGCATCATGCATTCCTCTTCCAGCCGATGGCCGTGTGCCGGGCATTTGGCGCCGGCTTCCAGGCGATAAAAACCGGATTCGCGTTCCCCGTCCTGCCACAGCGGTTTTTTCCAGACGCCGGGGGCTATTTCCTGCCAGTCGTCTATTTGCTTGGTAAACACGCTAAACGACTCATCCTTGCCAAACGGCAGCAGACCGCCCAACACTTCCCGCAATACCTCGCGGTTATCGCCCAGCGATGTGCCGCGCAAATAGGCCAGTGCGCCATTCGTCGAACTTATCCCGCCATGCCGGCTGCCGGCCGGCGAGGCATGGTAATCCAAGGGGCCGAGCCGCAAGTCGCCCATTTGCAAATCGCCGCGCAGTACGATGCCTTCTTCCAGGCAGTGGTGCCGATGCGCTATCAGGCTGGCGCCGGGGGCGAATTCGATCAACACCGAATGGCCTTGCCGGCCGCCGTCCCAGAGTGGTTTGATGCGGATGCCGGTTTTCAGGGTTTGCCAGGTGCCGCGTCCGGCGCGCACGGTGAGTAAACCGGCCTGTTTGGCAAGGCTGGCCGTGACTTGCGCCATCAGGCCTTGGCGTAGCGCAGTGCGGCGTGCGCCGGCAACCGGAATCGGCGCCAAACCGTCAGCCAGCAGCGTTTCGAGTTGCTGCATGTCGTTGGCATCTGCGTTATCCAAAGGCGGGAATTTGTCAGTCATATTGTTTAGTTAACCTCGCCGGCATCGGCTGTCAATAATTGCTGCATAGTCTGTAGGGCCCGGCGGATATGTGATTTCACAGTACCCAAGGGCAAACCGCTGCAAACAGCGATTTCGTCGTGACTCAAACCCCGGAAAAATGCCAAAGACACCAATTGCCGGGGCAAGGGCTCCAAAGCCGCCAGGGCCGTTTGCAAGCGATGGCCTTGCTGCACAGCTGATAGTAAATCCGGCGGCATTTGTTCGGCTGGGGCTTCGATCAGCAGCAGAGCATCCGGTTCCAGCTCGCTTAGATTGCTGTCCAGTTGCCGCAAGGCGTCCAGTGCCCGACTGCGAGCCATCGTCATCACCCAGGCTTTTACCGAACCGCGTTCGGCATCGAAGCGCGGCGCCTGTCGCCAGATCTGCCAGAACGTGTCTTGCACCACTTCTTCGGCACACTGCGACCGCCGGGTGATGCGTAGCGCCAAACCGTAGACCTGATCGACCAAGGTGTCGTACAACTTGCCCAACGCGGCTTGATCCTGATCCACGACGCCGGCAAGCCATTCCCGTAGTAAGACTTCATCCGCAGGTATTGCTTTTTGCCGGTTCTCGGCATCGTCCACATTGCTATCCGTCATCGTCCTCGCATCCCTTTAAAAGCTATACGCTGTATAGGTTGGTTTGGATGCGAGGCGATGTTGGGATAGCGCTCAAAGTGTGAACCAGGCGACATAAGGGCTGTGGATTTTTCTTGGTTTGCCAAGATTGGTGGCCGCATTTAAGAGGGCAGAGAGTAGGAGTTTGTGGTTGGACCACTATAAAACAGCCGTTTGCGCGTGGCAAATAGTCAAACTACCGAAGCGATTATGGCTTGTGCTATGGGTTGATAACACTCGTGGTTTCCTATCGAAAGATGCTTATGTGCCAAGCACCGACCCAGTTCGTTGTACAAACCCGGCCGCAAATATTTTTACCTGTTTTGCATCCATTGCCGAATTGGCCGCGTATCAGTCATCGCAAGCCGGCGCGAATGCCGAGTATCGCCATCCGCATCTGGAATCCGCCGCCGGCTTGCCATTTCTAACCACAGACTGAGAGGAAACCACGATGAAAAAGCTATTTCCGGTTGCGTTGTTGGGCGCCTGCCTGACCGCAGCGACAGCGGTTGAGGCCGCGGACTTTGAATTTAACGGCAACTTTGCCAACGATAACGATAAGCTGAGCTTTGCCTTTTCGCTCGGCTCGCCCGGCACGGTGACCTTGTTTACCTCGTCCTGGCTGGGCGGCGGTTTCGATCCGATTTTGACGTTGTGGGACGGCTTAGGCAACCAATTGGCCGAGCAAGACGACGGCGGCTTGGGCGGCAGCCAATTGTCGAACGGGGTTAATTTCAATTACGGCGAATTCGACAGCTATTTAGCCATCAATCTGGTCGCCGGGAATTACCTGGCAACCTTGACTCAATACGACAACTTTTCGGTAAGCGCCGCGCTGGCCGACGGATTTTTACGGGATGCCGATCCGCAATTTACCGCCGCCTTCGGTTGTTCGAACGGCCGGTTTTGCGAGGGATCTTTAACCGATAGCAATGGCGATCCGGTGGAACCGAATCGCACGGCGGCTTGGGATCTACACATTCTCAACGTCGCCAACGCCCAGATCGTCAGTGTGCCGGAACCGCCCACCCTGATGCTGCTGAGTTTGTCCGGCTTGTTTTTGCTCGGTGGCCGGCTGGGAAAGGCTAGATCCGCACCGCGAACCGACGCGGAAGCGGCCAGTCCGGTGCGTTTGGCATAAATTCCATTTTCCGGCATCCGTTTGCCGATTTTCCACGTATTCCCTAACGCAGCTGCTTGAAGCTGCGGCTTTAATTAATGAGGAATTAGACTATGAAAGACTTACATCACTACAGCCGTTGGCCGCTGACCATGTTCGCCAGCGCTTTATTATTGATGGGCGGCATACCGTCCGTTGAGGCCGCCAATCATCGCGAAGCGCCGTTAACAGCGTTGGATACCAAGGCCGACATCACCGATTGGTACGCCTTTGTCAGTTACAACGATCCCAGCAAGGTAACGATGATCCTGAATGTCGATCCCTTGCTGGAGCCCAGTAATGGCCCGAATTATTTTCCGTTCGATCCGGAAATTTTGTATGAAATGAAAGTGGATAACAATTTCGACGCCGACGAAGACATAACCCTGCAATTTAGGTTTAAAACCGAAAACCGCTTGCCCGGCGTGTTTACCGGTTTTGTCGGTGCCGGCACGGGCATTGTCGCTCCGGCCAATTCGCCTAGTCCGGTGGCTGCCGGCAGCTTGATCGTGCCGCCGGCCATTACTGCACTGGATGGCCCAGGCTCGGAAGGCTTGGGATTGCGGCAGAGTTATACCGTCACGCTGATTAAGGGTAAGGGCGCCAATCGGCAAGTCATCGATCTGACTAATCAGCAAAAGCTCTACGCGGTGCCCTCTAACGTCGGGCCGCGCACGATGCCCAACTACCAAAATTTGGCCAGCCAAGGGATTTACGACTTAGGCGGCGGGGTTAGCGTATTTGCCGGTACCGTAGACGATCCGTTTTATATCGATTTAGGCGCCACTTTCGATACGTTTAATTTTCGCGCTGCTGCGTCCGGCGTCAGCGTGCCTGGGGTGTTTTCCGAGGATCAAAATGTCGCAGAAACCAAAAACTTCGCGCCTGACGATGTGGCCGGCTTTAACGTCAATGCCATTGCCATCGAATTACCGATTGCCCTGCTCACCCAAGACGGCAAGCAACATACCGCCGGCGAAGCCTTGGCAGTGATCGGTACTTACGCCACCACTTCGCGGCCACGCACCAAAGCCTATGCGGATAGACCGGGCGGCAAACCCAAACTCGCCAATGCCTATGTGCAGATTCAGCGCATGGGTAACCCGTTGATCAATGAAGTGTTGATCGGTACCGGCGATAAAGACAGGTTCAGTATGAGCGAGCCTAAGGACGACGCCAGTTTTGCCGGTTATGTGCTGGACCCGCTGTTAGCTAGAGTTGTCAATGCCGCGTACGGTGGTGCGGTACCCATTCCAACGCCGCCGCGCGTCAATCCGGCCAACCCCAGTTTCGACTTGGGCCCCTTGGTGTTTTATGCCGCGCCGATTTGTCCCGGCTGTTCTCCGGTTCAACGCGGGCCTGTGGCGGATTTGCTGCGCTTAAACACCGGCATCGGCCCGACGCCTTTAAGCGCGCGGAAACGCATGGCATTTCTGGCTGGCGATACTGCCGGTTTCCCCAACGGGCGGCGGGTATCCGACGACGTCACCGACATTGCCGCGCAGGCTGTGGTTGGGGTTTTGAATCCGGCCTTTAACAGCTTTCCGAATAACCGGGTTGCCGACGGCGTGAATGCGAACGACAGAACCTATCAGGAAGTGTTTCCGTATGTCGCTTTTGCCAATAGCGGTCGGCAAAGCCGCCATGTCGATCCTGGTGAGGCCGGTTGTTTCGATGCCGTCTCCCTGGCTGTGGGGAGTTGTCCAAACAATTAGAAAAGAGGGAAGGGGGCGGCGGTGCTCGCCCCCCTGTTCGATAAACATCCGAAGGAGGAGCCAATGAAGCACTGGCTTACATTAGGTTTAATAATGTCTGTTGCTGTACTCAGTGATGCGGGGGCGCAAGCTTATTTACCCAAGACCGATGACGAAATCGTCGAAGTCTTGCCGGCCAGGGGCGAAAGCTGGCTGGAAATTCGCTACTTGCGCAAACAAGTCGCGGCTCAGCCTAATGACTTGGAACCGGCTTTAGCTTTAGTCCGGCGCTATATCGAACTGGGCCGCGCTGAATCGGATCCGCGCTATTTCGGTTACGCGGAAGCGGCGTTGGCGCCATGGCTGACAGTCGCGCAACCGACAGCCGAAGTCCTGACGTTGCGAGCCACCTTGTTTCAAAATCGCCACGAATTTCCGGCGGCTCTGGAATATTTGCATTGGGCTTTGGCGCGTCAGCCACGCCTGGCGCAAGCTTGGCTGACGCGGGCGGCGATACTGGAAGTACAGGGCCGGCACGCAGCCGCCCTAAACAGTTGTTTACCGTTACTGAAATTAGCCGAACCGCTGATCGGCCAAGTTTGCCTGAATTCGATCTTGAGCGTATCCGGCCAGCTCGATGCCGCCTATCGTCAGTTGGCACAAGCAACAACCACTGCGCAAAGCGCTGCTCCGCCGGATAAACAATGGGCATTGACCACGCTGGCGGAAATGGCCGAGCGCATGGGTAATACAGATGCGGCCGACCGTCATTACCGGCAGGCGCTGCAAGTGCCGCGCCGCAATGGTTATCTGTTGGCTACCTATGCCGATTATTTATTAGACCGGAATCGTTTCCAAGACGTGGTGGAATTGTTAGCCAACGATACCCGCGCCGACGGCTTGTTACTGCGCCTGACTTTTGCCGAAAAAGCCTTGCGGCTGCCAACCGCCGCTGTGCATATAGATGCGCTGACCGCTCGCTTTGCCGCGAGCCGGATGCGCGGCGATACCAGCCATCAAGGCGACGAGGCGCGCTTTTTATTGCATGTGTTAAACCAGCCCGAATCGGCGCTGGCCTTGGCGCAAACCAATTGGGCGGTGCAGCGCGAGCCGCGCGACGCGCGCATTTTGTTGGAAGCGGCGCTGGCTGCCGGCAAAAATCCACAACCGCTGCTGATGTTTTTGACCGAGTCCAAATTGCAAGATGTGCGACTACAAACGCTACTCGCGCAAATTGGTGGGAGCGGAGTATGAACGGGCCGGCAAAATTTATTCACCCCTTAAATACTGTTTGCCCTGGGCCTCTCGACTGCGCTCAGGGCAGGCCTGTCGAAGGGCTGGCCCCGCCAAGCTTAGACGGGTTAAGCTCGAACCGAATACGCGGAATCATTTGGGTCGGGTTAATCATGGTCTGGCTGCTGACTGCAAGTTTTAATGTTTTTGCCCATAAGGCCAGCGATAGTTACATGACGGTGCAGGTTGACGGGCGGCAGATCTCCGGGCAATGGGATATTGCCTTGCGCGACCTGGATTACGCCTTGGGTTTGGATGCAAACGACGACGGTAATATTACCTGGGCGGAGTTGCGAAATAGTCGGGATATTGTGTATGCCTATGCGCTGAGTCGTTTGCAAATGACGACGGCTAAGCAAGTCTGTTCGCTGCAAGCAGGGGATTTACAGGTGGACGACCACAGCGATGGTCATTACGCCGTATTAAATTTCCGGGCGATTTGTTCGTCTGCGTCCACGCCGTTGTCGATAGACTATCGCTTGCTTTTCGATCTCGACCCGCAGCATCGCGGGCTGATAAGCGTCATTCATGCCGCTAAAACCGATACCGCGATCTTTAGTCCTGACCACCAACGTAGCGAATTTGTGCGGGACGCTGATTATTCCGGGTGGCGGACCGTGGCGCGATTCGGCTACGCCGGGCTATGGCATATCTGGATCGGCTTTGACCATATTCTATTTTTGTTAAGTCTGTTGCTGCCGGCGGCTTTGGCGTGGGAGGGGGGTACTTGGCAGCCAAAACCAGGCTTTAGACCGGTATTTTTCGACGTGCTGGGTGTGGTCACCGCCTTCACGTTGGCACATTCATTCACCTTGAGCCTTACGGTGTTGCAATACCTCTGTCTGCCGTCCCGCTGGGTAGAATCGGCCATTGCCGCCTCTGTGGTGTTGGCGGCGCTGAATAATATTTATCCGGTGTTGGTAAAACGCCGCACCTGGTTTGCCTTTGCTTTCGGCTTGATCCACGGCATGGGCATCGCCAGCGTGTTGTTGGACATGGGCTTGCCGGACACGCAGCGGCTGTTACCGCTATTAGGCTTCAATTTGGGTGTGGAAGCAGGGCAGTTGGCGATTGTCGGCGCGGTTTTGCCGTTGATAGTCGGCTTTAGCCGGTATCGCTATTATCCGCTAGTCGTGATGAAAACCGGTTCAGCATCCATCGTCGCCGTGGCTTTGGTTTGGTTAGCGGAACGAAGTCTGGATTTTCAGATGAACATATTTTAGCAACTTGGCGTATATCGCTACTGCTGATTATTAGCCCGGCCCTTAAATACCGTTCGCCTGTCTAAGGGCATACCAGCCTGGGCTTCTCCGAACTCAACCTCAACGGAATACCCGTGATAAATAGGCCGGATTAGTAAATATCGTCGCTCCCGCGCAGGCGGGAGCCCAGGGGCTATATTGGATTCACTGCGCGGCCTTATTGCAGATCAATCTCCGGAGCGGATTTTTGAGGATGTGACACGGCAGCCAGCGCGGTTTTTTCGATGTGAGTTATCAGCTCGACGATTTGCTGGTCCAGCATAAAGCGTAGCTCCCATTCCACCGCCAGATCGTCGGCCAAATTGTCGATACGATGATGATCGCTATAGCTTTGCTGGAGACGCGCTTGATGCTTGGCAAGCTCAATCCGGTTGCCAGCCTGCTCGCCTTGCAGAAGGCTTGCGGCATATTCCAGGGCGTTTGCCAGCTCGGCATCGAACGCCCGGCTGAGTTGTTGCAATTCATCGGGAAAATGACTGAAGCGCTGGCCGCTGAGTAAGCGGTAACGTTTCCGGACTTGTAACAAGCCGGATAAATGGCTGGTATCCTTGACAAGCGCTCTCAGCGCAGCCCGTTCATGCACTTTTTCGGCTAAGCGCGCATCGGGTTCCAATACCGCGTGAGCCAACAAGTCTTGCGCGGCGGCCAGCTCTTTTTCCGCCGACAAACGCAGCGGTAAGGTGTAAGTCAGCAAGTGGCTGACATCGGGTAAGCGGCTGGTGAAATTAGCGAGGGTACGTAGCGCCGCTACGCCGTGGTGGCGGGCCAGTGCAATCGAGCGCCGTGGCCACAGCGCGTAATCGATAACGCCCATCACGATGAGTCCGAGCAAGATACCGATGACCCGGTCGCGCGGCAGATATAGGTCGGTGACTTGACCAAAATCATGCAGTACAAACAGCGCAAACGAAAAACCAAGCTGCCGGCCCAGGTACGCGATGCGTTCGCTGCCGGCGGTAATCCAGGCCGCCAGCGCCCAGAATGGCGCTGTTGCAAACGCAAAGCCGACGATGGTATCGAGCTGAGATTGAAAGACCAATACATAAAAGTAAGCGCAGATCCCACCGACAGCAGCGCCCGACACCCGCAATAACGAAAGCCGGTAGTCGGCGCCGAGACTGGTTTGCGCTGCGACCAGACAGGTAGGAATCGCGGTGTTGATGTCCGGCCAGCCCAGGCTTTCCACAATCAGCATGCACAGGATCGCGCCCAGAGAGAATTTGATGCCAAATTGCACGCTGTCGGCATGCGTTGCCCAAAATTCGTAAGCAAACCAGGCCGGCAGCCAGCTATGTTCCGGGTTGTCGTCGGATTCAGCGTTGATATTTTTACTGTCTGTGGCGACTATCGGTTGATGCAAATCATGCGTCAAGCCGGCAATCCGTTGCAGAGCCCGCCACAGGGCGGTTAACAGCGAGGGATTGGTTTCCCGCGCATAGTTTTGCAATACATCGTCGCGTAACAAGCTTGTAATTTCCCCGGACACATCGCGCGATTCCGCCAGACCATACCGCAATTGGGCACAGGCGCTTTGTAAAGCCCGATAGACATGCAGTTTTTCCGGCGTCAGCGGCTGGGCTCTATATTCCGCGGCCAAGACTTGATTGAGCCAGTCCGCCAACTGCCGCAAACCGTCTATTTCCAGCAGCAGCGCCCGATAAGTCTGGTGGCGCTCGTGCAACGCCGGATGGATCAATTCGGCGTTGACCAGTAAGCCCAGCAACTTGCCGAGGCTGCCGGCAGCGGCGTGCATGTTTGCTTCCGGCCTGGGGGTATACGCACCGGCATCGGCCAGACGCGCACTGAAAATGTATTCCACCGCCGCCAATTGTGTGGCGATCTCCACTTTTAACAGTTTCAGAGGATCTTGCGGTTTGATGGTCAGATGCACCACCGTCCATGTTCCGAGTGCGAGTATGCCGATAATGGGGATATTCCATAAGGCATGGTAAATATTTTCATCGGGCGTGCTGGGGCTGTACAGTACTGCCACCGAATACCATAAAGCAATGCCCGTGGGCCAGGCGATCAGGCGGGCGTGAAACAGGGACAAAGCCAATATAACGAACGACAGCGGCAGCAGTAACCAAGGGTCGTTGCCAGCCAACATCAGCGTCAATACCGACACTAAAGTCGTCACAATCAGATAGCCGAGCTGGCGCATTCCAAACGCCAGGGATTGGCCGGCATTGGCGTGGGCGTCGTAGCTTAAGCAAATCAATATGGAAATTGCTCCCAAGGGCGGGATATGCAGGGTTTGGCTGACGAGCGCAATAGTCAGTGTGACGACGAACAAGCGCAGGGCGGCTACACGACGCGCAGCCGAATCTTTGAGTTCGGCTTTGAGAAATTGCCCCAGGCTGGTGCCAAACCAAAGCCGGCCGGGTTTTGGCTGCGAGCTTGAATCAGGCCGGCTGTCGCCGCTGGTCATGACGGCGGCAGGGCTTTACCGGCTCCCTCGGCACTTGCTTCCCGCACCGTGACAAACGCGGTCATGCCCATGCGTAGTGGATGCGCGGGGTCGCGCTCTGCGATCTCGATCCGCACCGGAAAACGCGAAGCCAGAATCACCCAGTTCAGCGTGCGCTCGACTTCCGGCAACACGCCTTGCTGCTTGATATTGTCCGGCGAATTGGCCCAGCCGATACCGGTGACCACGCCGCGATAGCGTTTGCCCGGATAAGCGACCAGAAACACTTCGGCCTCCTGGCCGGGTTTGATCGACCGCAAATAGGTTTCCTTGAAGTCGGCGATCACATACCAGTGGCTGTCGTCGACCAAGGCGAACATTTGCGCGCCGGCCTTGGCATATTCGCCTTCGCGGGTATTCAAATTGGTGACATAGGCATTAAACGGCGCACGCACATAACAGTATTCCAGATCCAGTTCGGCGGCGGTGACCATGGCTCTAGCGGCCTCAATGCGGGCGTTGACGTCGCCGACTTGGGCGATTAACGATACCGCCCGGCGGCTGTCGCTTTTGGCTTCCTCGATCGCGCTACGGGCCGATTGCTCCTTAGCTTTCGCATCCGCCAACTCGGCGCGCGAAGCCGCATAGCGCGATCGCGCCTGTTTCAGCTGATCGGTGGTGACATATTGCTTATCCGCCAAGGGTTCCAGGCGTTCCAGATAGTTATGCAGATACTCGTCTTCCGCCTCGATTTTTTTCACTTCGGCATTGGCGGCGGCACGCTGGTGTTCCAGGCGTTCGATGGCAATTTCGGCGGAACCGCTGGAAGCGCGTCGGGAATCGACATCTTTTTCCGCGAGCAGCAATTCGGCCTTGGCTTTGTCCAATCTGGCCTGATACGGGCGCGGGTCGATCACGTACAGCAAATCACCTTGTTTGACATACTGATTGTCTTCGACATGCAGTTCCACGATGCGGCCGCTGACTTCCGGGGCGATGCCGACGATGTTGGCCCGCACCATCGCGTCGTTGGTACGCGGATTTTGATAGTTGATATGCCAAACCAGTGAGCCGGTCGCCACCGCACCCAGCACGATGACAATGCCGATGACGCGACCCAGCAACATCCGATTTTTCAGGCTTAAGCCTCGGCTATCGTTTTGACTGTTTTCCATCAGGCACCGCCGCTGTTACGCTGCATAAAACACCAGCCAGATGCTAAAGGTGCACAAAGCCCACAGGCTGGGCGCGATCAGCAGCGGTGGGCCCAAATGGGGTGCCAAACGGTAGTGCACCAATTGCCACATCAACAGCATGCTGGCCGCCAGCCCGCTGAGGATGCAGATAATCCAGGCCGGCCAGAACGAACCTTGCAGGCTTAGCATGGGATCGCAAGCGGTCAGGAAAATCGAGGGACTCGCCAGTAAAAACGTTTTAAGGGAACCTCTAAACATTCCCTCGCCCTCCGGGAGAGGGCTAGGGTGAGGGGGGTAAGTAATTGATTTTAATTCCCTCATCCCAACCTTCTCCCGGGGGGAGAAGGAGGTGTTTTTATTTTTAGAGGCCCACTTAAGTAATTGCCCAGAGATCATTGTGCGCTTCACCTCAAACGTATGAACATTTCGGCACTCGCTAGAATTCATCATCGACTTGTTCAATATGATTGCCGCGCGCGGTGATGACCGCTTCATGCAGCCTCTGTAAATCCGCCTCCAGCTTCGAGATTTCCTCGGGCGCATAATCGTCGAACAGGCGGCCGATATGGGCCAGATGCTCGGGGAAAGTTTGTTCGTAAACGGCGCGGCCCGCGTCGGTCAAGCGGATGATCTGGCTGCGGCCGTCTTTTTTTGAGGCCGACCTTTCCACCAGGCCCTTGTCCTCCAACCGGCTGACCACACCGGTGAGCGTGCCTTTGGTAATCAAGGTTTCCTCGCCAAGTTTCTTGGGCTGCATACAGGCGGTTTTGCCCAGCGTAATGATCACATCGTATTGCGGCAAGGTTAATTCGAGCCGGTGAACATGCCTGGCCGCATACGACAAAAAGGCCTGGTGGGTGCGGAGCAACTGGCGCAAAACTGTTGGAAATGTAGAGTCGGAGGACATAATCTAAAAATAATTGTTCTAATTAGGATTCGATAATAGCTATAAGCCTATTCACGCTCAAGAAAAACCTGGTGAATCGCTTAGCCGGTATTTGCTGTGTTGTACTAGAAATGCTTAGAGGCCACAGTATGAAAGACAGTCATTTAATGCTCATCCAACACTTCCGGATTTTGCTCGCCTGACACATAAACCAGCGTTGCGGCAGAACGTAATAAAGTCGCTCGACTATCGATTTCGGTAAAGCGGGCACGCGCCAGATCTTTTTGCGCCGATAACAGCTCGATTACCGTCGAAAAGCCGTGCGTGTAAGATTCTTGGGTGGCGGCATAGGATTCCTCGGCGGCTTTCAACAGAGCCAAGGCAAACTCGCGTTTTTCCAATGCGGTTTTGGTGTCGGCATAGGCTTTCCAGATGTCGCGCATTATTTCCAGGCGCAAGGCCTCCAGCTGGGCTTGGGACGCCGACCTTTTGGCCTCGGCTTCCCGTACGGCATTGCTGCGTTCAAAGCCGTCGAACAAGGTCCATTCCACATTCAACATGGCCGTATCGACCATGGTGTTGGCGGAATAATTTTCGCCGCCCGATGGCTTGGTATGCACATTGCCCCAGTATTGATTACCCACCATGCCGCGCAACGAAACCTTGGGCCAGAATTCGGCTCTGGCCTTCTTCACTTCCGCTTCGCGGGCCCGCAATTCGGCAAGACGCGCCAGCAAATCGGGGCGTTGTTCCAAAGCCTGATCGACGATTTTTTCCACTGATTGCGCCAATTCGGCGGGTAAGGGCAGCTGGCTCAGGTCGACCAGTTGTAGGCTGTAAGCCGGTGAAATCCCCAGGCTCGTCGTCAGATCGGCGCGGGTCTGCGTGACCGAACCGCGCGCATCTTGCAGGTCATAACTGGATTTTGCCTGCTCTTGCAGTGCCAGTAACAAATCGGGTTTGGTGGCCAGTCCTTGTTTGAGTTTGGCTTGAACCGAGTCGGCGTTGGTCTTCGCCGACTCAAAGGTTTGCTGCGCTGCCGTCACCTTGGCCAAGGCGGCCTGATAGGCAAAAAAACTACTGGCTACCCGATAGGCAATTTCCTGGTGTTTACGGTCGAAGGCAAAATTAGCGGCGCTCAGCCTCTGTGCACCGGCATCGACCAGCGCTTCCCGGCGGCCGAAATCGAATAAGGTCCATGCCAAATCCAGACTGGCGAGAGCCGCGTAACCGTTGCTGACCAGCGCGCTGCCGGGGATGGGAAAGCTGCTAGTAAAATGCTGGCCGAATGCCATTGCCGTCAGGGTTGGATACCAGCTGCTGCGATTTCTTTCCAGGCGCGCGGCGGCCGCTTTTGCTTCCTCCCAGCTAATCCGGGTTTCCGGATGCGTGTGCAGGGCCAAATCCACCAAGGCCGGCAAATCGTAGGTTTGCTTGGTATCGATTCCGGCATCTTCAATTGGAAAACTGGATTTATCCGGCGCTGGCGGGCGGTTTTGGGCTTGATAAGCGTGCCAGGATAGAGCCGACCGGGCAGGGGTTGGCGGGGTATTTTCTGCAAGCGCTAGAGGTTTCGGCACGGTGCAGGCGTTCAAAAATATCAATGCTGCAATCGTCCCGCTACGATAGGCTGGCGCCGAATAGGGCAATATCGCCGAACTGAAAACGAATTTTTTCAAGCTTTTATTGGGTAGTCGAATCACTCGAATTTGGAAAAATCCCCTAGTTATTAATCTATTCTTTGGCCCCAAACTCTATCATTTATTCGGGGCTCGCGAGCAACAGTTGATTCATGCGGTTACTGTTTTATCAAGTCATCACACTTCAAATTTCGGTTTTTTTGATTCCCTCACCCGGAGGGCGAGGGAACGGATGTGCCGAAATTTGCAGTGTGGGAGATATATCCGGTCTTGAGATTAGGACAAAGCCGGTATCTTGCCGATGGGAGGTACAGTTTCAGCCGTCGGCCTGGGCAATTTGCCGTTGTCCCAGTGCCGTTTTGCCGGCTCGACAGCCTTGGGCGGCGCGATCTTGCGGCCCTGCATCAACTCGTCGATCTGATATTTATCCAGCGTTTCCCAATCCAGCAAGGCTTGCGCCATGTTGTGCAGAATCTCCATATGAGCTTTGAGAATGGCCTCGGCGCGCCGATAGTTATTCGCCAAGGTTTGTCTTATTTCATGATCGATCAGCCGTGCCATTTGCTCGGACATCGGTTTGGTCGAACCCATAAAGCCGCTGTCGTTGTCGCCGCAATCCATGGGTCCCAAGCGATCAGATAAGCCCCATTTGGTGACCATATTGCGCGCCAATTGAGTGGCACGTTGTATATCGTTGGAGGCGCCGGTGGTGACTTTGTTTTTGCCGTAAATCAAGGCCTCGGCAATCCGGCCGCCGAACAGGCTGGAAATCTGGCCTTCCAGTTTATCTTTGCAGGCACTGTATTGGTCGTGTTCCGGCAGAAACATGGTGATGCCCAGCGCGCCGCCGCGCGGCATGATACTGACTTTATAAACCGGGTCGTGCTCCGGCACCAAACGGCCAACGATGGCGTGGCCGGCTTCATGGTAAGCAGTCATTAACAAATCCTCGCGACTCATGATCATAGTGCGTTTCTCGGCGCCCATGATGGCTTTGTCGCGGGCGCTGTCCAGGTCGTGCATCGTCACTTCCCGCTGATTGTTGCGGGCAGCGAATAGGGCGCCTTCGTTAATCAGATTGGCTAGTTCGGCACCCGAAAAACCCGGTGTGCCGCGCGCCAGATCGTTGATGTTGACATCGTCGGCCAAGGGCACTCGGGTGGCGTGAACTTTGAGAATTTGTTCGCGGCCCTTGATGTCAGGCAAGCCGATTTGCACCTGCCGATCGAAACGGCCTGGTCTTAGTAAAGCCTTGTCCAGCACATCGACACGGTTGGTTGCAGCAATGACAATGATGCCTTCGTTGCCGCTAAAGCCGTCCATTTCCACCAATAATTGGTTAAGGGTTTGTTCGCGTTCTTCGCCGCCGCCGATATTGCCGCCGCTGCTGCGCTGGCGGCCGACTGCGTCGATTTCGTCGATGAAGATAATGCAAGGCGCGCGTTTTTTAGCTTGCTCAAACATATCGCGCACCCTGGACGCGCCCACGCCGACAAACATTTCCACAAAGTCGGAACCCGAGATCGAGAAGAACGGTACTCCGGCCTCTCCGGCAATGGCCCGCGCCAATAAGGTTTTACCGGTACCGGGAGGGCCTACCATCAACACGCCGCGCGGAATTTTGCCGCCCAAGGCTTCGTATTTGCCAGGATCTTTCAAGAAGTCCACCATTTCCGCTACGTCCTGTTTAGCTTCCTCGGCGCCGGCCACATCATTGAAACGCACCTTGACCTGATCTTCCGTCATCAATTTTGCCCGGCTTTTACCGAAGCCGTTTTGCGCGCCGGCACCTTGTTGCTGCTTACGCATGAAATAGATTAATACCCCAATCAACAGCAAAGTGGGAGCCCATGAGAATAAAAGTTGCGTTAGGGTAGATTGGGTCTCAGGCCGCTCGACTTTGATCTTGACGTCATACTCTAATAGATCGTCTATTATCCGCGCATCGCCAGGATTGAATGTGGCAAAGCGTGTGCCGTTATGGCGGCGGCCATCGATAGATTTGCCGTCTATCAGCACTTCGGCCACGGACTTGCTGCGCACATCCTTGATGAAATCGGAATAGGAAATGTCGTTTTGCGAGTTGTAAGCAGATAGCCTGGGATTGAATGCCGCGAATATTGCGATAGCGATTCCAATCGTTACGGATAGGGCGATTAAGAGCTTTTTCATGATTGCGATCTCCTGTTTAGGATGCAAGGTTCAAGTGATACGCTTGGGTAAGACTTGGGTTTGTGCACGGACGTTTTCCACATCAAGCCAGGCGAGAAGAGAGCACTGGTTCGACATAAGAAAATCAGCAATTTTTGCGCCATTAATTCGATATAAAAAGACCCGCATCACCGCTTCGCCAATTGGCGAACAAGTTAACTGTCACGTTTTTCTTTTCGGAGGTAAGAAAACGCTTGGAACATAGTTCCAAGGCCGGCACACGCGCACCAAATGTGCCGGCGTTATCGATAATGCAGGTCGTAAAAAGGAGTATTTACACAAGGCTTGGACCCTGTAATGTTCAAGCCTTATGTCCAATTTGCACACAAAACGCCCCTATTTTGTGCGCCGATGCGGTCCGTTGATACATAGCTCAACCGGCCTGTGTTTACGGCTTAGTGGCTGGAAATATAAAGGTTGTGCATTTCCTCATAGCGGCTCAAAGCTTCTTTCAACGATTCGCCGGCCAACTGCAAATCACCGCCGCGCGCTGCTTTCCATGCGGTATTCAGACGTTTGCCGGCATGCTGGCGTTTGACTTCGAGATCGTTGTTCTCGATGTCTTTTTGCTGTTGTTTGGCATTGCTGACCAGCTCGGCTACGGTTTCCTTGTCCGCGCCGTTTTCCACTGCGGAGATGGACGCTTTGACTTTGGAAATGGTGCTTTCCAGGGCGGCTCTTACTTCTTCGTGGCTAAAAGTGGCCGCGGAGACAGGAAAGCACAGCGCACAGATAAAGGTGATTGCTACGAAGAAAGATATGGATTTTTTAAATGACGTCATGATGTTAGCCTCGGTAAACAAGAAAAAATAAATTGATTGAGAGTTGGGCCTCGGCACTTCAGTATCAAAACGAACTTTTGTTTCGAGAGCTTCGTTTCAACTGTTAGTGTGGGTAAAGTCTATCAGATTATGGTTCTGATTAGAACTTAATTTGTTTTCATAAGAACTACTTGTGTGCTTTTCATCACACTTTTTAATTGAATATGCATAATAGTAACGGTGAGAATTGGTACGAAGACACGTGCTGGATTGAATTGATCGCCAGCAATTCCGTGATTTATTGGTAAGCTAGGGGGATAACTATTCTTATAACCACGCCTCGGAGAAAATAATGACCACGCTACTAAAAATTGCTGCCGCCACTTTGTTAAGTTTGAGCGGCACTGCTGCGCATGCGTATGGCAGCAGTCAGAGCTCGCAGCACTGCGATAAACCGGTGTTTTCGGAGTTTCAACCGGCAACCAATAAATACCTGCAATCGTTTAGCGAGTTTTCGTTGATTGCTTCCGCCAACACCACGCCGACTTCGGTTGTGGTTAACGTCAGTGCCGGTGAAACCAAATATCATTTCACCTCTAAACAACTGCAAATTACCCAACAACCTAGCGGCCGCTTGGAGATAAAGGGCAAAGTGGATAGACCTATAGAAGGTGGTTTCGCGCGCTTGAGCATTACCGCGCATAGCAAACCCGGTTGTGAAAAAACCGACGGCTATCTGATTCGCATTCATTGATCGCTTAAATCTCGGTTCACCCGAGGTTGTTTCCTATCTAGGCCCCTGTGCTAATAACTCGCAAGGGGCCGCAAGACCGCCAGGTTTGAATAGTTAGACAGCCTGTTGAATGCAACCAGGTTCTCCGCATGATTGCGTTCTAAAAATGTTCGCAAAACTTTTCGGTTTGCCTGGTCGATTTTTAACTTGGCCCTCAAATATCGTCGCTCCCGCGCAGGTGGGAGTCCATTCCTACATGGGATTCGCTGCGCTTTCCAGCGGCGGGAATGACTGAGAGCCTTAACCCTTCAAGACTTCCATAATCGCCGAACTCAACCATGGACGAGCATCCGGCAAGACTTGGTATCTGGTCTATAGTTGCGGTTAAGCGGTAGATACAGTGCTGGGACGTTAGATGCGCTCAGAGTAATGCATCATCCTGGCGCAGTCACGAGCCGGACTGTTAGGTTGCCGCGAGGTAATTTCCGGAACGGCTAGATAGAGTTAAGCGCACTTCAAGAGATTAATAAGGTGATAACAATGATTACAAAGCCTGGGTTTTATCTGTTTCCGATGCTGTTTTGGGCATCCGCCGCAGCTGCCGATTACAAAACCGATATCGGCTATCAAGCCTTGCTAATTCAATTGGGCGCAAACATACCGACCGGCGATGGTGTCAATGTGGTGCACGCCGAAGCGTCATTAGTCGAATCGAGAGATCACCCTGATTACCCCATCTACGCGCCGGATATTCTTAAAGTCCAATTTGCCGGTAAGACGTTCAGTTTTCCGGGAAAAAAAGCCAGTACCTCGCCATCGGGACATGCTGACAGCGTCGGTACCAGATTTTACGGTAAGGATTCCATCGCCCATGGCATAAACAACATTGCCAGCTATGACGCCAACGCCTGGATCGAAAGTCTCATTAGTCCAACTGCCTTGGCTCCCGTCAACGCCAGTCGGATTGCGAACCATAGCTGGATAGGCAAAGGCGACACTGTGCCGGAAACGGCGATGATTTTGCGCTTTGTGGACAGGCAAGTGCAGCGCAACGAATTCATCCAGGTGGTTGGCATGAACAATGGCCTTAGCGACTCGCCCTTATTGGGTAGCGCTTACAACGCGATTGCGGTGGGCCGTACGGATGGCAGACAAGATAGGGGGTCCGATGCGGTGGATTCTATATATATAGCGGGACGGACGCGTCCTGATGTAGTGGCGCCGCAAACCACCACCAGCGGAGCCACTCCCATAGTAGCCGCTGCTGCCGCGTTATTGGTCGAGACCGGCCACAAGGGCGCGGCCAATCTATCGCAGGGATCTATTGATATTGAAGGTGTCGGAACGGTTTATAACGCCGAGCGCGGCGAAACCATTAAAGCCGCGTTGCTGGCGGGGGCCGACAGAGTGACGCAGAATAATTCAACCACGGACAACATCGTCGATTATCGCGGCAGTGGGCATCAAACCCTGAACGGCCTGGATGATAGATTCGGTGCCGGCCAACTGAATATTTTGCATAGTTACCAAATCATCGCCGGCGGCGAACAAGATAGCCTGGAAGATGGCGGTGACCCGAACGGCATCGGCTTGGCCGGATTCGATGTCGATACTGAGTTCGGCGGCATGGATAGCAATAGTCTGGCAACGTATAAGTTCTCCGCCGCGGCGGATTTGAAGTTGCAAGCGTCTTTGGTATGGAATCTTGGGGTATCGAACGACCTCAATCTGACAACTACCTTGCACGATCTTAACCTGGAGTTGTTCGATGCCACGGCGCAAAACATCGCCGCATTCTCGGCAAGCAGTGTCGACAACAGCGAGAACCTGTGGCTTAGTCTGGTCACCGGTCACCACTACGAATTGCGGGTCAAGTCCGGCGAAGCCAGTCCGTTCAGTTGGGATTACGCATTGGCCTGGCATATGAGTCCGCTGCAATCCGCACCGGTACCCTTACCGGGCGCGTTTTACTTATTCTTTTCCGCACTAGGCGGGCTTGGCTGGGTGGTTCGCGGCAAACGATGACACGCCCAAACTTGCTGATTTAAGGAATCTCTGCACAAGCATATTTCATCAACATATCAACACGCTCACCACGAATGTAATCAAGCGCTTTGCGCTGAATGTCTCTTCTGCCTAGTAAGTAAGCTGCTTCAGCTAAAAACGTGGTCATGCCGGTATACCCGCTTCAGGCGGGTATGACGCCTAACTGAAGATTCTTGCCAATCAGGTTTTTTTATATCCAGGATAAGTTGCGGCAAATAACTTTGTGCATGAGTTATTTCACGGAAAATTCCCCGCGCATTACCGCCCGTTATGTACGTATCTTTCTGTATTTAAAGAAAAATGTTTTGTGGTCTGAATATTGTATGTGGATCACCGTGCTTAGCCATAGGCGTAGAAACGGCTAACACGATTAGGGACTTCCAATCATTCATACTCGTTTCTGTCGCTGACTTTGCAAACTAGAGGCGCCGCGCGGACTAACCGCTTGCGAATACGCGGGAATGACGAATTTTTAGAGGCCCTGAAAATCAAGTTCCCAATGCGCTCTAATTTCAATCAACATAAAGGTTGTAATCGTGAATAAACTAATAAAATCAATCGGCATCGCTGGATTGGCGGGGTGTGTGCTCATTGCCGAGGCCCAAGCAAATACTCTGGAAGTGTCAGGAACCATTTATAAAGTAAGCGGCGGCACTACTTACGATACTTGGAAAATCAATATGCTGAGTGGAGGTACTTTCAAAGTCGATGTGTTGGCTTATGAGGCCACTCAAAAGCAAACATCCACCGCCGGCTACCAGGAAATCGACCTGAACAACGACGGTGAAATTACATTTCTGGATCCGGATACTTATATCTACCGCGATGACGGCTTGCTGGATGCCGGCGATATGTTGGCGCGTTGCGACGATTCCGACGGCAATCACTGCCCCGATAGCAGCAATCAGCCGATTTTGACTAACACCGACGGTTCGGCGGACGGTTCCCTTTTCTTGCGCGATCCGGCATTTAACGTAACCTTGCAGGCCGGTAATTATTTATATCTGGTGGCCGATTACACCTTATCGACCAGTGAAGCTGTCGCCGGTATCAATACTAACGATAACTTGACCTTACCAACCGGGCTTGCCGCCCGCGATCACGGCGACTATCGGCTCACCTTGAGCTCCGATACCCTGAATTTTTCTCTGGCTGGCAATACCATCACCGTCTCGCAAGTGCCGGTTCCCGGCGCCGTTTGGTTATTCGGCAGTGCGCTGGCCGGATTGGCGGCGGTAGGGCGGCGTAAGATAGTTGCGGTTTGACCTTGGTTAGCAGCGGGAAGCTTCGGCTTCCCGCTGTTTTACGGTCTGGTATCGCACCAAAACTAGCGAACTCCTTACTCGCTGCTGTTCCGAAATTTCCCTGAAAGCCTTTGTTTACGGCAAGCCTAGCCATGCGTTGGTTAGGTCTGTATCTGGATTTTTATATCTCAATATAAGATATTTAATTCTAAATATATCGTTTTTGTTGGTTACTGGCTTTGCGTAGCATACGCAACGTGGTCAAACAAAGCCCAGCTTGCCGCAAACAGACCGATAACCTATTTTCAGGAGCACCCATGACATTCTCAAAATCAGTAAAGCCTTTACTCTTCGGAATCGCCTTGGCCCTCAGCGGCAACGCGCTGGCCGAACGCACCCTGTTGAACGTCTCCTACGACCCGACTCGCGAGTTGTATAAAGAATATAACCAACTGTTTAGCCAATACTGGAAAACCAAAACCGGCGAAGACGTCGCCATCCAGCAATCGCATGGTGGCGGCGGTAAACAAACCCGCGCCGTGATCGATGGCCTGGAAGCCGACGTGGTGACCTTGGCCCTGTCCGGCGACATCGATCAAATCCACGAGAAAGCCAATCTGTTACCGAAAGACTGGCAAAGCAAATTGCCTAACAACAGCTTGCCTTACACCTCGACTATCGTGTTCCTGGTGCGCAAGGGTAACCCCAAAGCTATCAAAAACTGGGATGATCTGATCAAAGACGGCGTGTCCGTCGTCACCCCCAACCCGAAAACCTCCGGCGGCGCCCGCTACAATTATTTGGCAGCGTGGGCGTTTGCGGAAAAGAAAGACGGCAGCAAGGACGCCGCCAAGGCTTTCGTGGAGAAGCTGTTTAAAAACGTGCCGGTACTGGATTCCGGCGCGCGCGGCTCCACCACCACCTTTGCCGAGCGCGAAATCGGCGACGTACTGATTACCTGGGAAAACGAAGCCTATCTGGTGTTGAAGGAATTCGGCGCCGATAAATTTGAGGTTGTCACCCCGCCGTTCAGCATCCTGGCCGAACCGCCGGTGGCCGTAATCGAAGCGGTGGCGAAAAAGAACGGCACCCAGGACCTGGCGACCGAGTACCTGAAATATCTCTACACCAAGGAGGCCCAGGAGATTATCGCCAAAAACTTCTATCGGCCGACCGACAAAGACATCGCGGCTAAATACGCCAAACAATTCCCGACTTTGGACCTAGTCAGCGTCGCGCAACTGGGCGGTTGGAGTGCTATACAGAAACAACACTTCGACGATAACGGTGTGTTCGACAAAATTTACGGGCGCTAAGAATGCTTAGGCAGTGGAGGGTGTAGCCATGGTGGAAAATACCATCGAATTGCTCCGTGACGATCTGGAACGGGCCTTGTATCTGGATCTGGACGAATTCAAACTGGAAATCCAGCAACAGGAAGTTTTGAGTCGGTTTATTGGCCTGAAATTGCGCAGCGAGTTTCAACCGATATTCGATGCCGGAAAATCCCAGGGACTGCTGGGCTACGAAGCCTTGCTGCGCACGTCCACCGGCTTGGAAGCCGTGAGTCCGGACTTTGCGTTTAGTTGGGCGGATAACCAGGGCAAACTGGTGAAGCTGGATAGGGTGGCTAGAACCCTGCACATGCTTAACTATCTGAATCTGCCGGCAGATAAGGGCTTGTTGTTTTTAAACGTACACCCCAAATTGCTGGTGAGCGTGAATACGCACGGCAAGGTGTTCGAGCACATTCTGCATTTACATTCGGTTCCGACCACAAGGGTCGTGCTTGAGATCATGGAAAACGCGGTGGAAGCCGATCAACAGTTGCTCGAAGCTGTGGATAACTATCGTGATCGCGGTTTCCAGGTGGCTATCGATAACTTCGGTAGCCGGCATTCCAATTTGGACCGCTTGTGGCGTTTATCGCCCAGCTTTGTGAAACTGGATTTAAGCATCATCCATCAGGCGCAAACCGATGCCAAGATTCGCCGGGTACTGCCGAAATTAATCGAAATTATCCAGGCCTTGGGCGCGCAAGCGATCATCGAAGGCATCGAAAACGAAGTGCAACTGGATATTGCCTTGGATGCCGGCGGCAAATTGTTGCAAGGTTATTTCCTGGGCCGGCCGGCTGCGGCCGGACACTGGCAAAAACCCAGGTTGGTGGTACAAGACAATCCTTTAATGCCCGGTGCGCCTCAGCATTTTGGTAGTTTCAGCGTCCCGGCCCAGCATGGTATGTAAGGTGTGATGATCGTAAATTTTTAATGTTTTACCGATGGCTCGGTGAGATGGGCTCTCCTGTGGCAATTCTGCTAACCCCGCCGTTTTTCGGCGGGTTCTTTTTGAAGTTGGAACCGAACTGAAAACCTTGCGTGTCAGTATCCGTAGCTTAAATTGCGGATTTTTTTCAGCTCGCCGTCTTCAAACTCCAACAGCTGTTGAAACTTGCGCGGTCCAAAGTTGTAAATCCATTCTTCGATCAGTACCTCTTCAAATTGATCTATCTCCAATGCGCCGTAGGGATGCCGCAAGCGGCTGCCGCGGATTGCTCGGCGTTGTTCGACCGAATCGGGTTCCCCGCATTTTTCCACGACTTCGGATTTATAGTCACCCACCTGGACCAGTTTATGTCCACAGCGTAGCGCAAGCGCATCGCCGGCAAATGCCAGCATGCCCAATGCCAACAGTATGCCTCTGATTGGCGAACCTGCCATTATGGGCTTACCGTATAACTTTGCGAGTAGCTGCCACCTTTACTACAGACGTTCCGACTGGTGGGTGATTCGCAGGATACATCGGTAAATTCGGCTTTTAACTCGCCGGCCTTATCCGGCACAAAGTAGAAGCGGAAATTCGGGTCGGCGCTGATCGCAATATCGATTTTAGCGTTGAGTACGGGCTTGCCGTTAAACGTCACTTTCAGTTGATCAATGAAGTGCGATTTTCTGATAAATCGGGTCATTTGATCCATCTGCATTCCCGTGAGGTTGGGATGGCTGATCATCAATTGGGTCAGGGCAGGTTGACCGCTTTGCACACCGTCGTCGAGCCGAAACTTAACCTTGCCCAGTCGTTTCATAGCTTCATCCAGGTCCGCGCCGATCGGTGCCGAGCAGCCGCCGCTGGCTTTCACGAATTTTTTGGTCATGCTGAACTTGCCGTCATTGGTTTCGGCCACCGCGCGAATGTCGCTATAGGTATTGACGCGCACGCGCAAAGCCAAATCGGCTTTGCCGCTCTCCGGAAAGAACTCGAATTCGCCGACAAACGGAAACGGGTTTTTATCGACGAACAGCCAGATTTTTTTGATGTATTTATCTTTGCTTTGCGAAAACTTGCTGGTGACTTTAACCGGCACAATTGCCGGATCTTCCGCCCGATAAGGGGCGTCCAATTCGATAACCGCATTGGATTCTTCGATATTTTTGCCGGCGAAAAACTGGCTTTTCAAAACCGTGTTCCAGGTAATGTCGTCGCCTTCGGCAACGGCGATGGCCGGCAAAATCATTAAAGCCAGCAGATAAATAACGTTGTAAGGTTTATGCATGCTTTTACTCTCCTCTGTTTAATCTTCCCATTCCAGCTCGGCAAATGCGATGGTCACGTTTTTGCGGTGGAATTGTTCAAATAATTGCCAATTCTTTTTGGCAGGCAAGCCGACGCTATTCACCGCCTGTTCCAAGGTTTTGCCCTGCTTGATCATTGCTCTAACTTCGGTTGCCAAGCCAGTTAAATAGGCTTTTTGCGGCTGCATACTTGCCGGCCAGTCTTTCACCAGATGACCGTGGCCGGGTACGACTAATTTGTAGTGATTTTTCTCCAAGCGCTCCATCTCCGACAACCAGCCTTTGATGCTGCCGTCTATCACCGGAATATGCTCTAAAAACAGCAGATCGGCTAACCAGATGGTATCGGTAGTTTTGTCGTAAACGCTCAAATCGTTATCGGTGTGCGCGCTCGGATGCGCGGTCAGCAGCAGTTCGCGATTACCCAGGTTCAAAGTCATGGTGTCTTTTACTTCTATATCGGGCGGAATGATATTGTCTTGATTGACCTGAATATCCAGCAATTCCGCGGCGCGACCGAGGTAATGGTCGCCGCGCGTGGCCATGGCGCGCGCCAGCTTATGATGGCCGACAAACTGCACACCTGGTTCCTTAAAGGCGATATTGCCGTAGATATGATCGGGATGCACGTGGGTATTGATCACATAACAAACCGGTTTAGCGGTCACCTGCTTGATGGTATTTCGCAATGCGATGCCCTGCTGCGGACTACCGCCGCTATCAATCACCGCCACGCAGCGCTCACCGACGATAAAGCCGATATTGGCAATCTCGCCGTGATTGTCGCGATCCGGCCAATGGTGGGCGGAGGTATGCAGATAGACGCCCTGCGCCACTTGACTGAAAGATAGCGGTGGCAGCGCCATGGTGCTGTAACTAATCAAAAGGCCCGCTAACAACAACATAAACTTCATTCAGTCGACTCCTATGCGGCGATGCGTTTGAAAAACTCGGTTTCGGCAATAATATCTTGATTGTTCTCAACCCTATCCAGATACACCAAGCCCAACAAATGATCGAACTCGTGTTGGAATACTCGGGCCGGAAAATCCTGCAACGTCAAGCGGCAGATTTCGCCTTGCTGATCTTGATATTGCACATCGATAGCCTGGTAACGCGGCACCAGCGCACGGATACCCGGCACGCTTAAACAGCCTTCCCAATCTTTATATAAAGTGCTGTCAACAATTTCGAAACTTGGGTTGACCATCAGAATCGGCGACATTTCCGGGGCATGCGGATAACGGGCTGTTGGCCGGGAAGCGATGATCAAAATTTGCCGGGAAGCACCCAATTGCGGGGCGGCTATGCCGACACCATTGGCCTCCAGCATAGTCTCATGCATGATTTCAATCAGTTTGTGGAACTCCGGACAGGTAAAGTCGTCAACTGGCTGCGCCTGCTGGCGCAAAACCTCGGCTCCGAGTTGCAATATAGGTTTTTTTGAAGTCATGGTTTTGCTGGATAGCGCATTGGTAGGTTGCGGAAATTAGTCGTTTCGGGCGAAAGTATACTGCCGATTGGCAGAATCTTCCTGCCTTTACTTTACGAGGCTTTTTTGTGATATTAGCAGCAGGCCAGTTGCCGGAAATGCAGGGTTCCGGTGGCAAACCCCTTATTAGAACAATTAGTTTTTTCCACAGGAGATAGTATGAAGAAAATAAACAAAACCCCGTTCGCCATCGCAATCGGCGCATCTCTGCTGCCAACGCTGGCGGGCAATTTTGCTCAAGCCGATAGCAATCCGTTTGCATTGTCTGAGTTGAGCTCAGGTTATATGCTGACTGCCGAAGCCAAACCTGAAGCCGGTGCCGATAAAATGAAAGACGGTTCTTGCGGAGAAGGGAAATGCGGCGCGTCTATGATGAAAAAAAGCACTGATAGCAAAGCTGCTACCGAAGGCAAGTGCGCTGGTAACAAACCGGCTGCTCCAGCTGCTGACAAAGCTGCTGAAGGCAAAAAAATGGAAGGAAACTGCGGCGCTAACATGAAATAAGCGCCGATGACGCCGGCTTTATCTAAATAGGAAAGCCGGCGTTTCTTACACTAAACCGAAAAACTCTCTCCGCAGCCGCAGGTACCTTTTACATTGGGGTTGTTGAACTTAAAGGCCTCGTTAAAACCTTCTTTGGCATAGTCCAACTCAATGCCGCTCAATTTATCCAGGTCAGCCTGTTTTACCAGTACTTTAACATCGTATTGATCGAAAACCACCTCATCTGCTTCGGCCTGATCGGCATAATCTAATACATAGGCATACCCGGAGCATCCCGAGGTTTTGACGCCCAGCCTCAAACCTAAGCCTGTTCCGCGCTTTTGTAACTGTTTTTGGATTTGCCTGGCGGCACTTTCGGTAACGGTAATAGCCATTGCTAATTCTCCTAACTAATTTGCTATCGATGCTTTTAAGATGTCGACGAATTGATCGACTTCGGTTTCGTTATTATCTTTACCCAAGCTGACGCGGATGGCTGATCTGGCCAAAGAAGCTTCCACACCCATAGCGGTCAACACCGGGCTGATCTCGCCTGAAGATGCGGAACAGGCCGAGCCGCTGGAAACCGCTATATTTCGCTGATCCAACTGCATTAACAACATTTCGCCGCTAATGCCGGGGATACCAAACTGCACGGTATTCGGCAATCTTTTGCTGTGTTCGGCAAATATCGCCAAGCCCGGAATGGTGCGTAGAGCTTGCTCCAAACGCATTCTCAGCGCCAGCATGCGAGCTTCCCTTGCGTTCATTTCCGCCTTAGCCAATTCCGCTGCTTTGCCAAAACCCACTATCGCCGCCACATTTTCCGTGCCGGCCCGCGAGCCATGCTCCTGATCGCCCCCGCGTAGCCAGGGCTTTAAAACAAAATCTTCCGCAACCACCAATGCACCGCAGCCTTTTGGTCCGTATATTTTGTGACTGGATAAACTCATCAATTTAACACCCAGTTTTCTGAACGAAAATGGTATTTTACCCAGGGCCTGGACTGCGTCGGTATGCAGGTTGACACCTTGCTCAGCCAAACGTTCGGCAATGACAGCAACGTCCTGAATAACCCCAGTTTCATTGTTAGCCAACATCACCGATGCCATGTCGCCGGCTTGCCAATTTGCTTGATGCAACGAGGCTAGCGACACAGATCCCGTAACGTCTACCGCAAGTGTTTGCAATTGCCGGAAACATTGCTGGTGATATTCGGCGTTTTCGAAAATGGAAGGGTGCTCAATATTTGAAATAGCCAGTCCCACTCCGCGAGCATTTGCCAGTGCCTGTGCGTTGGCTTCCGTACCGCCGCTGGTAAAAACTATTCCTGCTGCTGGCGCATCGATAAGTGCAGAGATTTGTTCCCGGGCTGTATCTATCGCACTGCGGGCTATGCGACCAAGCTTGTAAAGACTGGATGGATTGCCATACATACCCTGCAAGTACGGCAACATTGCTTCCACCACCCGCTCATCGCAGCGGGTAGTGGCGTTATGATCCAGGTAGATCATTAAGCAATGCGCTTTTCCTGGCGGGGTTGCATTTCAATGACATGCTCCACGTGCTTGCTCTGTCTTTTTGCCACGTCGCTGACAAAATCGCGTTCAAGCAATTGTCCAAGACTAATTTCTTTTAAGTACGCGCGAATTTGCTCGCTTAAACCCATCCACAAATCATGCGTAAGGCAAGGTTCATCGTTATGGCAATTAGCCTTGCCACCGCATTTGGTTGAATCGACAGGTTCGTCAACTGCTTCGATAATGTCGGCAATATTAATATCCCGGGCGCTACGGCTGAGCGTATATCCGCCACCAGGGCCTCGGACGCCTTTCACCATGCCGGCTTTGCGCAAACGAGCAAACAATTGTTCAAGATAAGACAAGGAAATGGTTTGCCGTGTCGCAATGTCAGTCAAAGTTACCGGGTTGGATTGACTGTGAAAAGCCAAATCCAGCATCGCGGTGACCGCGTAACGCCCTTTTGTGGTAAGCCGCATCTCAAACCCCTTACAAACTAATGAAAATAATGCTGACTATAAATAAACCCAGTAATTTGGTCAAGTATTCAATCGTAACTCTTCTTTGACTCATCAAGTGCGGGGAATTTGTAACGCATATTGTTTAATTCTGACGACCGTTCAAGCCTTCTAAAGCTTGAGTTCGTTGGGAATGTGCGGGGTAAAAACTAGTGAGTTTGGGAGAAGCTCAAAGCAAACGCAATTCAGTTTGGATTGCGTTGAGCAACGAGCGCTGGAGCGTAAAGACATTGGGTGCTTGATGCTAGCGAATACCTGATTGTGTCATTGCTTATCCTTAATTTCACAGTCGTCCAGTGCCGGCATGGCTTGGCGATTGCAATTGATGCCGGCATCGTTCAATACCCGCTGCATATCGGCTATTTGCTTATCGAGCTGATGGATATGATCAAGCATCAGGTTGATGGCATTGGCGATGGGATCCGGCATATCGCTAGTGGCGCCATACGCGTCGAAACCGATTTTCTGGGCCATCGCATCGCGCCGGGCTTTTTCTTGCTTGGCTTTCGCGTCGACGATATGCGCTGGAATGCCGACTACCGTGACACCCATGGGCACCGATTTCACCACCACCGAATTGGAACCAACTCGCGCGCCATCACCGATTTCAATCGGCCCCAGCACCTTGGCTCCAGCACCTATCACCACACCGTTGCCTAATGTGGGATGGCGCTTGCCTTTATTCCAACTGGTGCCACCCAAGGTCACGCCGTGATATAGCGTGCAATCGTCCCCAATCACCGCGGTTTCGCCGATTACCACACCCATACCATGATCGATAAAAAACCGCCGGCCGATTTGAGCGCCGGGATGTATTTCGATGCCGGTCAGCCAGCGGCCCAAAAACGATACATAACGGCCCGTCCATCTGAAGCCGCGTAACCACAACCAATGACTGCAATGGTGAATAAGTACGGCGTGAAACCCAGGATAGGTCGTTATCACTTCAAAAGCCGACTGCGCGGCCGGGTCACGGGCAAATACGCAGTTAATATCTTCTTTGAGTCTGGCCAGCATGGCGTTATTCGGCGTTATGGTTTTGTGAGAAGCGCAGGATGCCTCTCAGGATATCCAGCTCTTTGGTATCGAGCTGGGTCCGATTAAAGATTCGCCGTAAGCGACGCATTATTGATTTGGAGCGCTCCGGGTGCAGGAAGCCAATGTCCGCCATAGTCTGCTGGAGATGTATATAAAAGGCTTCCATTTGTTCAGCCGTCGCCAAAGGCTCTTCGCCCATATCGCCCACTTTGCTGATCATTTCCTGGCCGGATGCGACGAACAACTCGTAACACACGACTTGTACTGCCGCTGCCAAGTTCAGTGAGCTATATTCCGCATTACAGGGAATCCGCAACAAATAATGACATAAATCCAGTTCATGGTTTTTTAACCCGGAATTTTCACGGCCGAACACCAGGGCGATATTTTGCTCCGGCAATGCACCCACCCATTTTTCGGCGGTTTGTCTGGCAGTCAAACTTGGCCAGCTTATGGTTCGGTCACGCGCGCTGGAACCCAGAACAATCCGGCAATCGGCGATGGCATCCGGCAAGGAATTGAAGACAGTTGCGGCTCTTAACACATCGTCGGCCCCGGATGCTCTGGCTGTGGCATCGGCATGCGGAAAGCTTTTTGGAGATACCAAGCGCAGTTGATCCATCTGCATATTTTTCATGGCTCTAGCCACCGCCCCGATGTTTCCGGGATGGGAGGTTTCCACTAAAACCACTTTAAAATGTGATAGCAATGCCCGGCCTCTATGGCTAAAAAAGCAGCGATTCTAGCAAAATTTGCTATCCTATCCGAGTTTTCTAACTGCTCATTTTCAATTCGATCTATGCACCCGATGCTTAATATTGCCGTCCGCGCAGCGCGGAACGCCGGCGACCTAATCCAGCGCTCTTCACAAAATATCGAGAAACTCACCATCGATCAAAAAAGCCG